>Ga0210384_10001019_pt1 | contig 40009 bp, 29 predicted proteins | sample IncBWH2MmetaG_FD_160574 | JGI IMG/M metagenome (GOLD analysis project Ga0210384, IMG submission 160574) | Forest soil microbial communities from Barre Woods Harvard Forest LTER site, Petersham, Massachusetts, United States - Inc-BW-H-2-M | ecosystem: Environmental > Terrestrial > Soil >...
AGCGGAGCTCTTCGTCCAAGAGCACCCGGAGCGGAAGGCACCTTATAACGTGCTGCTGGCAAGTACCACCCGCCGCAGATCTGTAGCGACAAACTGCGGGTTAGTTTTAACCGGAACCAAGACTTTCCGCACTCTCCAGGGACCTATCGATACTCTACTCGTGGCTGGCGGAAGCGGCATTGAAACGGCCGCCCGCGACGAGGAATTACTTCTCTGGCTGCAAAAAGCCGCTCAGCGAGTAAGCCGCATTGGCTCCATCTGTACTGGCGCGTTCTTGCTTGCCGCGGCCGGGCTTTTGGACGGCAAGCGTGTGGCGACACATTGGAAATGGGCGGCGGAGCTGGCGAACAAATTTCAGCGCATAACTGTCGATCCCGACCCCATCTACATCCGCGATGGAAAGACCTACACCACTGCGGGGATCACAGCCGGCATGGACCTCGCTTTGGCACTGGTCGAAGAGGACCTGGGGGCACCGATGGCCCTGAAGGTCGCACGAGAGATGGTGTTGTACTTGCGTAGAGCTGGAGGTCAATCGCAGTTCAGTACTGCGTTGTCTCTGCAAGTTTCCGACCGGAAACAAATCGAAGAGATTCGTTCTTGGACCCATGACAATCTGCGCCAGGACCTACCGGTAGAAAAGCTAGCTGCAAAGGCCGGTATGAGTCCGCGCAACTTTGCGCGCGTGTTCCTCAAGGACACCGGTACAACCCCGGCACGGTTCGTCGAGTGTCTGCGCGTTGAAGCAGCGCGCCGCCGATTGGAGGAATCGCACGACAAACTCGAAAAGGTCGCAAACGACTGTGGTTTTGGCTCGATTCAGAGTTTGCGACGGTCGTTCTTTCGGGTTCTGCATGTTCCTCCGAACGACTACCGCCACCGGTTCACGGAGAGGGCGAAAGCCCCTGAATGATTTCCTCAGATTAGGGCAGGAGCTGTCATTAAGAGGAGTGAAAGAAGAGGAGTGAAAGGACATTATGAATCGAAGAGAATTGCTAAAGAAATCCGCGGCACTCGGTTTAGCAGTTGGAATTCCATCGCTCGCGGCAGGCAAGATGTTTGCCGGGACCGGGGGACTCCAGGTCCATCGTGACACAGACAAGATTAAACCTGTTTCCAATCCCCTGACGCCTCCCGCCCAAGGCAGTATTCCGGTGGCATTTGTAATTTCAGAAGGTGCGGTGATCATCGATTTCTGTGGGCCATGGGAAGTGTTCGAGAATGTAAGCGTTCCCGGCCGCGCAGGCAACCCATTCCAGCTTTACACCGTTGCGGAGACGACTAGCCCGATTCATGCCAGCGGCGGGATGAAAATCCTACCTGAATACACCTTCGATACGGCTCCCGTGCCCAAGGTGATCGTCGTTCCGGCCCAGGATGGAGAGAGCGAAGCCATGATGGATTGGATTCGCAAGGCGACAAAAAGCACAGACGTAACCATGTCGGTTTGCACTGGGGCATTTGTGCTGGCCCGCACGGGCTTGTTATCAGGCAGAGCGGCCACCACGCATCACAATTCCTACCGAAGCTTTGCCACGCAGTTTCCGGATGTCCACTTTAAGCGCGGGGCTAGGTTCGTTGAGGACGGCAACCTCGCTTCGTCGGGCGGGCTGTCCTGCGGGATTGATCTCGCGCTGAGAGTGGTCGCGCGCTATTTCGGCGATGAGGTCACGAGCAAAACTGTCTATCAGTTGGAATACCAAGGTCAAGGCTGGAAGAATCCAGATTCAAATAGCCTGTACTTGAAAGAACCAGTCTCAACTGAGGCGCATCCACTGTGTCCGATGTGCAATATGGATGTTGATAAGTCAACCAGCCCCCGGTCCGTCTATCAAAACAGGACCTACTATTTTTGCATGCAAGCACACAAGGAGCTATTCGACGCCGCTCCGGAGAAATTTATCGACGGATCCTAGGTCAAGAGAACCTACCGTGAGATAAAGGATTTTCATCATAGTCCTTCTCCTGATCCCGTTCAGCTGTTCCATCGCAGGTTGCCGTTCGGCAGACTCGCAAGCGTCGGTGTGTGAATCGATTCGACCAACTGCATCAGCCGCGCGGACTGGAAGTTTTTCGCTCGCCGAGGCCCAGACGCAATCATTCAATGCCTCAAGGTCAGGCCCGTTGCTGGAATCTGCGGTCTCTAGATGTGATACTCTATCGCCGATGCGTCGTGCTCAGGCCATCCTTGTAATCATCACGCTCCTCGCCGCACCGCTCGCGTTGCTGGCCCGTGCCGCAAGTGTCGGCATGCCTGAATGCAACCGCATGTGCTGCCTGCAGCACGGCTCGCATTCTCCTCACCTGCATCATCCAGTGAAGAAGTCCGCGGCCCCAGGAGCGTTCTGCGCTAATCACGCCGCCAGTCAAGGGTGCAGGTGCGTTATGAAGGCGGCCCATGATCAGGTGGATTACGGATTCCTCGCTCCCATCGTGCCCGCAGCGCCATCTGCGATTGCGTCCGTCGTGATTCCAGTTGCGTCGCGCCGCATCTGTTCGCCTCATTCAGAATTACCAGCCGCAGGATTTATTTCCGCTCCATTTGATCCTCCCCGGGCCTAAGCAGCATTCCCCGGGCTCAAGAAAATAAAACTCAAAGGGAGGAATCGGATGCACAAGGGGGGGATTTTCCTGCTCGTAGCGGCAATGCTGTTGGCAACGCCGCTCGTACGAGCGACTATTTTCGGAAGCATTCGGGGAATCGTGCATGATCCGCAGCACCGGCCAATTGCGAACGCTGAAGTCAAATTGCATTCGGCCACATCCGATTGGTCGCAGGTGAAGCAAACCGACTCGGACGGCCAATTCACCTTCCTCGCGGTACCGCTCGGTGATTACGTGGTCTCGGTCAGCCTCCCCGGTTTTGCCACTGCCGAAGAACGGATCACCGTCGTCGCCGAATCGTCGTCGATCCTTCATTTTCAGCTCAAAATCGCCACGGTAAAGGAGGCGACCACTGTTTCAGCGCAACCCGATGAAGCAGTGGCAACCATCGATTCGGTGACGCCCACGACACTGATCGATCGTGATGACATTCACAAAACGCCTGGAGCGGATCGCACGAACAGTCTTCAGATGATCACTGACTATGTCCCCGGCGCTTATTTCACGCATGATCAACTTCACATTCGAGGTGGCCATCAGGTGACCTGGCTGATCGATGGCGTTCCCATCCCCAATACGAACATCGCCAGCAACCTTGGTCCGCAGATCGATCCAAAGGACATCGATTATCTCGAAGTCCAGCGCGGAAGTTATGGCCCCGCATACGGCGATCGCACCTATGGAGTGTTTGATGTGGTCCCCCGCTCCGGATTCGAGAGAAACAACGAGGGCGAACTGGTCACCACATTGGGGAACTGGTACCAGACAAACGACCAGCTCAATTTCGGCAGTCATACCGAGCGGTTTGCCTACTACGCGAGTGTGAACGGCAACCGCAGCAACCTGGGCCTGCAAACGCCGGTCGGGAAGGTGTTCCACGACGCCGAAAATGGCTACGGCGGATTTGGCTCTTTCCTTTTCAACGTCAATTCCCAGAACCAACTGCGCCTGGTGACCTCGCTACGCCAGGACTACTACCAGATTCCCTACGATCCGAATCCCAACGCTTCCTTCAATAGCAGCGGTCTTCGCGACGGCCAGCATGAGAGCGACGGCTATGTCACTTCCACCTGGGTGCGGACGCTCAATGCCAAAGCGTATTTGACGGTCTCGCCGTTCTATCATCACAACTCAGCAAATTACGATGGCGCGCCACTCGACATGCCGCAACGCACGACGGATCATCGAACGTCGGACTACGGAGGCCTCCAATCGACCATCAACGCCAACATCGCACGAAACAACTTTGACGCGGGGATCTTCGGATTCGCACAGCGCGACATCGAGTCTTTTGGCCTTATTTTCAATCCCATCGACCAGTGTCCTGTCACCCCCAGTAACCCGGCTGGCAATTGTCAGAACATAAGCCCCCCGGAGCGGGATGCAGCATCGGGAGGCGTCGTTGCGGGATTTATCGAAGACAAATTCAAACCTACCTCCTGGCTGACCTTGATCGCGGGGATGCGGCCGACTCACTTCTCCGGCCAATTCAGCGAAGATACGGTTAATCCGCGGTTTGGAGTGGCCGTCCAGGTGCCGCACATCAACTGGGTTTTTCGCGCCTTCTATGGCCACTTCTACCAGCCACCACCGCTGACGACCATTTCTGGCCCCTTGCTTCAACAGATCGAAAGCAGCGGCCAGCTCTCGTTTGTGCCATTGCACGGCGAGCGCGATGAGGAGCATCAGTTCGGTGTAACGATTCCCTTCCGCGGCTGGGCGCTCGATGCCGACACTTTCCAGACGCGCGCGAACAATTTCTTCGATCACAACAATGTCGGGGAATCGAACATCTTTATCCCCGTCACCATTGACGGAGCTTTGATTCGAGGGTGGGAATTAACGCTGCGGTCACCACGCCTATGGCGGCGCGGCCAGGTGCACCTGGCGTATTCGAATCAAGTTGCTAAGGCGCGCGGCGCCGTTACTGGCGGCTTGATTTGCTTTCCACCAACGGACCCCTCCTGCGCGCCCGATCCCAGTTACCACCCCCTCGATCACGATCAGCGGAACACTCTAAACGTTGGGTTCGACCTGAGTCTTCCGTGGCGGGTATTCGTGTCCTCGAACGTGTATTACGGTTCGGGGTTCACAAACGGCGCGTTCAATCCTCCTGCGGTCACCAACCCATACCTGCCGCAACATACGACCTTCGACCTTTCGCTGGGCAAATCGTTCGGCGAGGCGTACACCGTCTCAGTCACAGGGCTAAACGTGGCCAATCGCCACCTGTTAATCGACAACAGCCTGACCTTCGGTGGTTTCCATTACAACGATCCGCGCGAAATCTACGTGGAATTCCGCTGGCGCTTTCACTATTGACGCCAGACTTGAGCCGTTTGACCGGGTCGATCTCCGCTAGCAGCTTTTTGAAAAACTCTTTTCTGTCGTCATTTTGAGCCGCGCCGCAACTTGCTCCCGGAACCGCCGAAACACGCCTTGTGACCGCTACCGGCCAAATCATGTCGACGACCGAGAAGCACAAAAAGGGCAGTTTCGTTCGCTCTTATCCTCTATCCCGGCCTTCCTTTGACTCCGCCGGGACAAGCAATTAGACTTGGGTGCAATGAGATCTTTCGGCCGCGGCTACGGGTATCGTTTCGACCTCAGCGGATATTTTCCACCGGCGATTAAGACGATTTGCCTGGTGTGCGTCGGTGTCTTCACACTCCAGGAGTTGTCTGGGTTGCTCTTCCACGCGGAGGGGGCCAGTTTCTGGCTGCGGTGGTTCGGGCTAAGGCCTTATGCGGTGACGCACGGCTATATCTGGCAGCTGTTCACCTATATTTTTCTGCATGCCAATTTTCTCCATATTTTCTTCAATCTTCTTTATCTCGCGATGTTCGGAGCCGACCTGGAGCGCACCTGGGGCTCGCGGCGCTTCTACACTTATTTTTTTGTCTGTGGCGTCGGGGCCGGATTGATCAACGTGATCGTGAAGACCATCCTAGATCCTCATGGCGCGGGGACCGCACTGGTGCCGACGATCGGCGCTTCGGGAGCGATTTATGGAGTGTTGCTGGCCGTCGCGGTGATCATGCCGCACCGGCAAGTGTGGTTATTTCCGCTGCCGGTGACAGTGTCCATGCGGATTTTTGTGATCGTGATGGGGGCGATCGAATTCTTCGGCACCATTGGTGCTTCGGGCGACAACGTCAGCCACATCTGTCATCTCGGCGGGATGCTGGTGGGCTACGTGTACTTGCGACGGGGGTCCTACCTTTATAATTTCCGCAATTATTTTTCAGATTGGCAGCGCCGTCGGTTGAAAAAGAAATTTGAAGTGTACGTGCGGGACCATAACGAGAAGCCCCCTACTCGGCCTGACAATTGGGTGAACTAAAACTTAGAACCTCGAAGTTTAGGGTGGAACAGCCCGGCCCTCATCCCCCGATGCGCACCAAGCGCATCAGATTTGTCGAGCCGGTGGTGCCGAGCGGGGTGCCGGCGATGACCCCGACCGTATCGCCGCGCTTCACCAAGCGCTCTTCCTTCAGGCGGTCTTCCGCGGCTTTGGCGAGCTGATCAATGTTGTGCACGCGTTGGATACTGCGCGGCAGCACGCCCCAGAGCAAGCTAAGCCGTCGGCGCGTTTCCTGGTTGGGCGAGAAAGCGATGATGGGCGCGCGCGGACGGTATTTTGAGACCAGGCGCGCGGAGGAACCGGACTCGGTGAAGACGGCAATGGCCTTCATGTGCAGTTCTTCGGCGGCGTGACATATGGCTTCGGCAATGGCTTCGCTGATTTGCAACTCGGCGTAGCGATCGGGGCGGAGCAAGTCCGTCACGCTGGCTTCGGCCTGGCGGATGATGCGGTCCATCATTTCAACTGACTCGAGCGGGTACATTCCGGCGGCCGTCTCGCCGGAAAGCATGAGCGCGTCGCTGCCGTCGAACACGGCGTTGGCGACGTCGGAAGCCTCGGCGCGGGTGGGGCGCGGGCTCTTCTGCATGGAGTCGAGCATTTGCGTGGCGGTGATGACGGGCACAAGCGCATCGCGCGAGCGCGCGATAATTTGTTTTTGCACCACGGGCACTTTTTCCAGGCTCATCTCGACGCCCAAGTCGCCGCGCGCCACCATGACGCTGTCGGTGACGCTGAGAATTTCGTCGAGGTTATCGATGGCTTCAGGCTTTTCGAGCTTGGAAATCACCGGTGTATCTTTTCCAGCGCGAGCAATGATGGCCTTCCCGGCACGGACATCCGCGGCGGTACGAACAAAGCTGAGCGCGACGTAATTGGCGCCCAGCTGGAGCGCGAAGGCAAGATCCTTGCGGTCCTTCGGCGTCAGGGAGGGAATGCGCAGCTTTACGCCAGGCAAATTGATTCCCTGATGCTCGGCAAGCTCGCCGCCGTTTTCCACCTGAGTATTTACATCGCGGCCGCGGACGGAAATCACGCGCAGAGCAATTTCGCCGTCATGAAGCAGAATACGATCGCCTTTGTGGACTGATTCGGGGAGCGCACGAAACGTGGTACTGACCCCCTCTGCGGTTCCGACAATATTTCTCGTGGTGATGATGAACCGCTGGCCGAAGCGAAGGCGAATCGGCCGGCTGTGCTCCAGGACGCCGATGCGGATTTTCGGTCCCTGCAAATCAGCGATGATGGCGATCGGTTTTTCGTGGTGGGCGGAGGCACGGCGCACCGCGGCTACATGCGCGGCGTGTTCCGCCGGAGTGCCATGAGAAAAATTCAGGCGCGCCACATCCATTCCGCAGCGCACCAACTTGTCAATCATCTCCGGCGAGGAAGTGCTCGGCCCGAGCGTACAAACGATCTTGGCCCTGCGATTGTTCATAAGGGTTATTTGGCCGTCACGAAATCGCTGACTATCCTGTAGAGGAATTCGACACCTTTGTGAAAAGACTCGACCGGTATGCGCTCGTCGTCCGCATGCATGCGGAGGGCATCCACGTCCTCGAGCGGAAATGGAAAGACACCGTAGGCCTGCACATTGCGCATACGCAGTGGCCAGGAATCGGTTGCGCCGGTGGACATGAATGGCACCACCGCCGCGCCAGGAAATTCCCTGGTCACCGTGTGCGAGATGGTGGTGTAGAGATCGGAGGTGAGCGAAGAAGAGGGAGCGGCTTCGCCGGAGCCTGGTTCCAATTCAAAGCGAATCTCGGGGTCGTTAACAAGCTGTTGCAATTTGTTGAGCAGCGCTGCCTGAGGATTTCCCGGCAGCAGGCGGATATTGATTACGCCGCGCGCTTCCGAGGGAATCACATTGCGGCGAATTCCGGCCTGCAGCATGGTGGGGGCGATGGAATCGCGCATCATGGAATTCCATAAGGGGCTGGCATTCGACAAATAACGCGCGGCATGCTCGCCGCGATCGGACGATTCGAGCGCTCGCATCCATTTAGCGGTTTCCTCGTCTTCGACGGCCGCAAGGCTTTCGAAGTAGGCGCGGGTGACGGAGTTGAGCTGTACGGGCGTCTCGTAAGTTCCGATTTTTTCGATGGCGGAAGCCAGATGAACCACCGGATTGTCTTTTCGGGGCATGGAGCCGTGGCCCGATGTCCCGGTGGCGATCACGTCCACGGCGATGGAAACTTTTTCGCTCGCCTGGATTCCGATGTACTGGACCTTGCCATTTTTCAGAACGGCGTGGCCGCCTTCATTAATGGCGTAACCGGCGGCAATTTTGTCCCAGTATTTCTCGACTGCGATGTGCATGCCGAGTGTGCCGCCGGCTTCTTCGTCGCCCTCAGCGAGAAAAATGACGTCACGAGTCAAATGCGCGCCGGAGTGCTTGAGGGCGATGAAGACGGCAAGATTCGCGGCCAGCATGCCTTTGTCGTCAATCGAGCCGCGGCCGTAGAGGTAGCCGTCTTTGACGACTGCTGCGAATGGATCCACGCTCCATTTGCTCTTGTCGACGCCAACCACATCGAGATGGGCCATCAGCAGCAAGGCGCGCGCGGGGTCGGGTACGGCGCTCGAAGAGAGGCGCGCTACGAGGAATCCGCGGCCGGGAGCGGTCTGGAAAATTTCCGCATGAATTCCTTCGTGTTCGAGAGTTTCGGCGATGTATTTTGCGGCGGCCAGTTCGTTGCCGGGAGGGTTCGTGGTGTTGAGGCGGATCAGACCCTGGAGCCAGCCGAAGGCGTCACCTTGGAGTTTCGCAATCTCCGCGGGGGAGGCAGTAGAGGACTGGGTCGGAGGCGGCCCTAGCGGTGGATAGCCCTGCGCCGCACAGGGAAAAGTTACCAAGACCAGGAGCAGAAAGGTTCGAACAAGCGTACGCGTCATCCAGCTTGCCTCCAGTGAAATATGAAACCCCGCAGGGGGGCGAACGGTCTTTGATATTATCATGAGGGTGCGCGGCGGCCTGGTGGGTGGATTCGCACTGTTTTCTGCGGTGCAAATGACCATCCCGAGAGGCTCGTGACTGCATCCAAGCTGGGAGAGGGGAACATGAGATTGAACCGAGCGATTCGGGCCGCAGGTGCCGTTTGTGCGACGGGCGCGCTAATGATGTTGGCATGCGCTCTGACGGCTTCTGCGCAAGAGAACGGGCCGCAAGGCCCTCCGCCCGCACAGCAGACGGCGCCTCCGAAACCCCCCACCGGTCAGCAACAGCCCCCGGGAAAGCCGAACGATCAGGCGCCGCAGGTGGCGATTGCGGTGGAATCGAGCCTGGTCCACTTGGAAGCGGTGGTGACGGACGAGGACGGAAATATTCTGACCGGGCTCAAGAAAGAAAATTTCCGGGTTCTGGACGAGGGGCAGCCGCAGCAAATCACGAATTTCAGTCCGACGGAAGCACCCATCACCATCGTGATCCTGATGGAATTCAGCGCAAAGTATTACGGTTTCTTCGGTTACAAGGCGCAGGAGTGGGCTTACGGATTTCTCAGTCACCTGACGCCCAAAGACTGGGTGGCCTTCAAGATATTCGACATCAAGCCGGATTTGCTGGTGGATTTCACGCATAACATCGGCGACATCCGCAGCGCTATCCTCTCGCTCTATTCACCCGGATTCCATGAGGCAGACGTGTTTGACGCGGTGATTGAAACGCTAGATCAGCTTCGCGAAGTGCCCGGAAAGAAGTCCATCCTGCTCCTGGCCACCGGCTTCGATAGTTTCAGCAAGCACACGCTGGACGAAACCCTCAAAAGGCTGAAGGAAACGGACGTTCCCATCTTCGCAGTTGGCATGGGCGAGGATATTGATTTGAGGACGCGCAATGGCGGAGGCGTGAATTACCTACAGGCCAAAAATCAACTGATGACGTTTGCGAATATGACCGGCGGATATGCCTGGTTTCCGCGTTTTCAGGGCGAGATGCCCACTATTTTTAATTCCGTAGGAGCTTTTCTGCGGAGCGAGTATTCCCTTGGCTATGCGCCTACCTCGCCGAACGACGGCAAGTTCCATAAGCTGAAAATTATCATTCTGGACGATCAAGGAAACGAAATGCTGGTACCCACGGGCAAGAAGGGCAAGATGAAGAAAGTGGTGGTGTATGCACGGAACGGGTACACCTCGCCGCGCCCGCTGGGCGGCAATTAACTGGCCGCGCGCGCCGGTCTGTTGGCTCGCGCGGCATTCTGATTTTTCCTGCCCGGCATTAATATCCCCGCTCGAGGTCCACGCGGTTCAATAATTCGCGGCCTCTGAACCAAAGGTCCAGATTCGTGAGCAGCAAATCGGTTTGGCGCGGCCAGAGTTGGTCGCTCGCGGCGCTCATGTGCGGCGTGATGAATGCGTTTTCCAGTTTCCACAGCGGGCTAGCGGGCGGCAGCGGTTCCTGCGAAGCCACATCCAGGGCCGCGCCTGCGATCTTGTGGTTTTCGAGCGCAGCAATCAATGCCGGCTCAACCACCAATGCGCCGCGCGCCAGATTGATGAAATAGGCGGAAGCTTTCATGGCCGCAAGTTCGCGCGCGCCAATCATTTGGCGTGTCTCGGGCGTTTCGGGCGCGGCGAGAACCACGAAGTCAGCTTCGGGCAGCACTTCTAGAAGCTTTACGGCGGGGACGATTTTTTCTGCAAGCTCGCGATCGCCCTTGCCCGAGCGCGTCACCGCCCAAACGCGCATACCGAGCGGGCGGACAGCCTTGGCCACGGCGCATCCGATTGCTCCGAAGCCGATGAGGAGCAGAATCTGTCCGTGCAGCTCGCGCGGGCGCACGGGCGAATCCCACAATTCCTGCTGAGCCCAGCGCGCCTGCAACTGGTAACGGGAGCAATCGGGGAAGCGTCGCGCCAGGGTGACCAGCATGCCGAGAATGTGCTCCGTCATGGGGATGGTGTGAACGCCGCTCGCGTTGGTCACTTCGATTCGGCTGCGGCGAAGTTCGGGGTACATCAATTGCCCGACACCCGCAGCGGTCGAATGCAGCCATTTCAACTTGCGCGCGTTTGCGAATTGTTCTGGGCGCAGCGAGAAGCCGACGAAGATGTCGGTGTCGGGGAGTTCGGGGTTGAGACCATCGTAATTCGGCAGATGCAACACGCGCATCTCGGGCCAGCATTCGCGAATACGGGCGGCCATTTCCGGAGGCGGGTTCCAGAGCGAGAAGCGATGCCACACGCAGATTACGAGTTTAGACTCCGCCGGCTTGGTGCGTTTCATTTGGAGATGACGCGCAAGTCGCGACCGGTCATTTCGCCAGGTTCGGGAATGCCCGCGATTCCGAGGAGCGTGGGAGCGATATCGCGAAGTGAGCCGCCGGTTTTCAGGCGGGCGCGACCGTCGTCGGTGACGAGAAGGAAGGGAACGGGATTGGTGGTGTGATAGGTGTGCGGTCCACCGGTGACAGGATCAATCATGGTTTCAGCGTTGCCATGGTCGGCGGTGATGATCCACGCGCCGGCGCGCGGTTTCAGCGATTGAAAAATTCTTCCCAAGCACTTGTCCACGGTTTCACAGGCTTTGATGGTGGCTTCCAGATTGCCGGAATGGCCCACCATGTCGGCATTCGCAAAATTCATGATGATGGCGTCGAAATCCCCTTTCTCGATGGCCTGCACCACGGCGTCGGTGATGCCCGTGGCGGACATTTCTGGCTCCAAATCGTACGTGGGCACTTTCGGCGAAGGGATCAGGACGCGCTCTTCTCCCGGGAAAGGTTTTTCAACGCCCCCGTTGAAGAAATAAGTTACGTGCGCGTACTTTTCCGTTTCCGCGACCCGCAGGTTTTTGAATTGCACGTCGGCGAAAACATTCGCTAGGATGTGCTCGAGTTTCTCGGGAGCGATGATGTAGCGCAGCCACGGCCAGGTTTTTTCATATTGCGTCATGGCGATGAACACGAGATTCGCGGGCCGCTGGGGGTCCACGAACTCCTGGAAGCCGGGCTCCACGAGGGCGCGCGTCAGCTGCCGGGCCCGGTCGGCTCGAAAATTAAAGAAGATGACGGCATCGTCGTCGCGGACGATGGCGCGCGGCGTGGCGGGTTTTCCGGACACCGCTTCGGTGGTGACCACGATGGGCGCGACAAACTCATCGGTTGTGCCTTTCTCGTAACTCGCGCGAACGGCGGCGATAGCGTCCGGGAATCTTGCTGCCGCTTGGCCATGAACGATGGCGCGATAGGCTTTTTCGATACGCTCCCAACGATTGTCGCGGTCCATGGCATAGTACCGCCCGGTGACCGTAGCAATCTGGCCCACGCCGAACTCGCGCATCTTCTGCTCGAGCTGGCGGAGGAAATCAATGGCGCTCGTGGGGGGGGTGTCTCGGCCATCCAGGAAGCCGTGGATGAACACGCGCGTCACTTTGTTCTCGCGCGCCATTTTCAGCAACGCAAGCAGATGATTGATGTGTGAGTGGACGCCGCCATCGCTCACCAGGCCAAGCAAGTGGAGCTGATGGTCTCTACCTTTCTCCATGGCTTCGAGGAGCAGCGGATCGCGGAAAAATTCGCCGCTCGAAATGAGCTGCTCCACCCGCGTGCTGTCCATGCGCACGATGCGGCCGGCGCCTATATTGAGATGTCCAACTTCGCTATTGCCCATCTGCCCCTGGGGAAGGCCGACGGCGGGGCCGGAAGTGTGGATCAGGGTATTGGGAAAACCCTTGAGCAGGCGATCGTAATTCGGCTTGCGGGCGAGGGCGATGGCGTTGCCTTTTGTCTCGGCGCGATAGCCCCAGCCGTCGAGCACCGTCAGCACAATTGGTTTCGGTCGCCGGGCCATAGCGCGCCAGGATACACGGAATCGGAGGAGTGTGTCACGAGCGGGCCGGGAGCGGTTTTCCTATGAGACGGCGCGGATGAAATCGCCTAGCAGGCCGTAAGCGGTAGCAATCAGGTGGGCCTTGTGTTCGATGATCGAGAGGCCGAAGACGTCCATATCGAAACGCAGCGCGGAGGTAGTGCCTTCCAGCAGAGCGAGCGGGTCGGTCATCGGCAATTGCTCCGGGCGGACGCTCGCGCGCACCCCGTTTGCGGTGCGCTCTGCGCTGCAGATTAATTTGTAACGCATGCCAGAGGCGCGCGCCGAGCGAACTTGCTCTGGCGTGATGTCGCGGATTCCGGTGCGCTCCACTTGATCGAGCGTGATCGGCAACCCCATCAACACAATCACCAGCGCCGCCACTTTCACCGCGGCGTCCCAGCCGTCCAGATCATCGGATGGATCCGTCTCGGCGACGCCAATCTGCTGCGCCTTTTTGACCGCCTCGTCGAAACTCGCGCCCTTTTCCATTTCGGTGAGCACGACGTTCGTGGTCGCGTTGAGGATGCCGCGGAACCCGCGCAGGTCTACGGCGGGGAGCGAGTGGGGGAACATGGAAAAAATCGGCGTGCCGTCCATCACTGTGGACTCGAAGAGGAATTTCCGGCCTTTGGCTTTCGCCAGATCGCGCAACTCGCGGTAGGCGTAGACGATTGGTCCTTTGTTGGCACTGATGGCGTGCGCGCCGGATTCGAGCGCGGCTTTTAGATGATCGGTAGCGGGCTGGCCGGAGCGGCGGTCGAGCGAGGAGGCTTCGAAGAATACTCCGGGGTCTGCCGCCTCGAGCCACTGTCTCACATTTTGCGGTTTGCACCAGGGCGGCGTTTCAGGGAAGCGATTGGCGAGCAATGCCGAAGGATCGAGACCTTTCGAATCAGCGATCCAGCCGACGCGCCGCGAAGCAATGCCCGTGAGTCGCCATTCGATGCCATAGATGTCGCGGAGCACGTTGGTCTTGGCCACCAAGAGCCGCACGAATTCCTTCCCTACATTTCCGAAGCCAACAAGCGCGAGATTGAATGTGCGAATAGGATCACTCCAATAAAAATTGCGCCTAACGCCGGGACAGGGCTTTGCGTCCGGAGAAACGGGCGCCCGAGCCCAACTCCTCCTCGATGCGCAGGAGCTGATTGTACTTGGCGACGCGATCGGTGCGGGAGGCAGAGCCGGTCTTGATCTGGCCTGAACCCATCGAGACGACGAAATCCGCCAGGAAGGTGTCCTCAGTTTCGCCGGAGCGGTGCGAGACGATCGAAGCGTAGCCCGCCTTGCGCGCCAACTCCACCGCTTCGATGGTTTCGCTTACGGTGCCGATCTGATTCAGCTTGATCAGGATAGCGTTGCCGATGCCTTCGGCAATACCGCGCGCGAAAATCTTGGGGTTGGTGACGAAAGCATCGTCACCCACCAACTGGATTTTCTTGCCGATTTCGCGCGTGAGAATTTTCCATCCGTCCCAGTCGTCCTCGGCCAAGCCATCTTCAATCGAAACGATGGGATACTGGCGCACCCAGCCTTCCCAGAATTTGACCATTTCCTCGGACGAGCGGGCCGACCTGTCCGACTTCTTGAAAATATATTGATGGGTGGCGCGATCGTAGAATTCGCTCGAGGCCGGATCGAGTGCGATCGCGATTTGCTCGCCCGGCTTGTAACCCGCAAGAGTGATGGCTTCGAGGACGCGTTCGAGCGCTTCTTCATTGGATTTCAGATTTGGCGCGAAGCCGCCCTCGTCACCGACGGCGGTCGAGTAGCCATTTTTCTTGAGCACCGTCTTCAAATTGTGGAACACCTCGACGCCCCAGCGCAGCGCTTCGCGAAAATTCGGCGCGCCCAGGGGCATCACCATGAATTCCTGCACGTCCACGGAATTGTCGGCATGTGCGCCGCCATTCAGAATATTCATCATCGGGACGGGCAGCAGGTTCGCGGAGGAATCGCCCGCATAGCGCGCGAGATACTTATAGAGCGGCAGGCCGAACCCGGCCGCGGCAGCGCGGGCCGCGGCCATCGAGACGGCGAGAATCGCATTGGCACCGAAATTCGATTTGTTGGGTGTGCTGTCGGCCTCGATCATGCGGTGGTCCAGCGCCCGCTGGTCGGCCGCGTCCATCCCGGTGACGGCTCGCGCGATATCTGTGTTCACGTGCGCCGCGGCTTTCAGGACGCCTTTGCCCAGGTAGCGCGATGTATCGCCATCCCGGAGTTCCATGGCTTCGTGCTCGCCCGTAGACGCGCCCGAGGGAACCGCCGCGCGTCCCAGCGCGCCGCCTTCGAGCCGGACGTCCGCTTCGACCGTGGGATTGCCGCGCGAGTCGAGAATCTCGCGGCCGTGAACGCTTGAAATTTTTGTGGACATCATGTCTCCTGACTGATCGTCACTCGCTACTTCACATGGACCCGGGCTGCGAGCGAACAGATTCTGCTCGAAGGGATTGCTAGGCGCGCCGGCTCTTCTCTCCGACTCCTTTGAAGAAGGTGTAGCAGAAGACGCCGTCCGGCTCCGCCGTTCTGTAAAGATCTCGAACTCCCGCATCAAAGGCTTCGGGTCTCGTCAAGCCGGCCTCAACCGCGGATTCGCGAACGCCCTCGATCATGGCGGTGAAAGTCTTCCTGGTGAAGCCGTCGGCGAGACCGGGCTTGCTTGAATCCACATACACCGTGCGTGGAGACACCTGAACCGCTTCCAAACCCGCCTCGACCATCAGCGGATAAAGTTGCCGGCCAATCAACGCGTTGCCTCCCGCCAATCGTTGCAGCTGCACCTGGCACTGGATCGCCCTACGGGCCGCGCCGCTGTCGGGGTGGAAGTAGGTCGATCCGTGATCACCCTCGATGACGGTCATGGTGCCACCTGGTCTGAGGAGTTTTTTTAGGATTAGGAGTGCCTCCGCGGGACGCGACAAGTGCTCCAGGACAAAACAGACAAAGACGTGGTCGAACGAGGCGGGGGCGAAGGGCAGCGCGAGGATGTTCGCCTGCTGGAAGTGCACGTTGGTGAGCCCTGCCGCGTCTGCCGCCTTCTTCGCTTCCGCCACCGAGTCGGCGGAGATATCGACCGAGGTGAACCGTGCGCCCGGGCTTCGTCGAGCCAGAGTGACCGTCTGAGCTCCCACGCCACATCCCGCTTCGAGCACCCGGCTTTCAGGTGGGTATGAGGTGTCGGAGTGCAGCAGCTCGTCGAGCGTTCCGGCCTGATCGAGGAGGCGTACGTTTTCACGCGGGTCGTAACCGTGCACATATGGCCCGCTCAATTTGTCCCCTTCCCATCGCGCCGAATTTATCTTTCGTTCCTCGAGCCATACGAAAACAGTATGTTTTCCGGCATCGAAAATCCTCGAGTGCGTCCCGGCAAAATGCGCCGGGACGCCGGCGTTACTCAGGTTCCTCAAGCATGGATTCGGCGCGCACTACCACGACGATTCCGTTTTCCGTGACCGAGTAGCGCGCGCGGTCTGCTTCAATGTCGTGGCCGATCACGGTGCCTTCGGGCAGACTCACGTGGCGGTCAATGATCGCGCGGCGGATTTTGCAGTGGCGGCCGACATTGACGTGATTGAAAAAGATGCAGTCTTCCACCTCGCTGTAACTGTTGACGCGCACGTCGTAGCCGAGCACAGAGCGCTCCACGCGGCCGCCGGAAAGGATCGAGCCGCCGGAAACGATGGAATCCACTGCCACGCCGGTGCGCCCCGGATCCGCAAACACGAATTTTGCCGGCGGGTATTGCTGCTGCCAGGTGTGCAGCGGCCAGGTCTTGTCGTAGAGATTGAAGACGGGCGTTACGGAAACCAGGTCCATGTTCGCTTCGTGATAGGCCTCGATAGTGCCGACGTCGCGCCAGTAGCTTGTTTCCTTCTTATTTTCATCGCGGAAATTGTAGGCGAACACGCGGTATTCACCGATGATTCTTGGAATGATGTCCTTGCCGAAATCATGTGCGGATTCCGGATTCTCAGCGTCGAGGATCAGGATCGGAAGCAGCAGCTGGGTATTAAAGATGTACACGCCCATCGAAGCGTTCACTTTGCCGGGATGTATGCGCGACGCTTTCGGAACAGCGGGTTTTTCTTCGAAGCCGACGATGCGCCAGTCGCTGTCGGTTTCGAGGACGCCGAATTTTCCGGCAGCGGCTTCCGCGTCCATCTCGATGGTGGCGACGGTTACGTGCGCTCCAGAGCCCACGTGCTGTTCGAGCATCTTCTGGTAATTCATTTTGTAGATGTGGTCGCCGGAGAGGATGAAAACGTAACTCGATTGCTCGCTTCCGATCGAGTAGATGTTTTGATAGACGGCGTCGGCAGTGCCCTGGTACCAGTGGTGGGAGACGCGCATCTGCGGCGTGAGCACCTCGATGAAATCGCCGTGGCCCATGAGCACGGACCAGCCGCGGCGGACGTGGCGATTCAGGCTGAGAGCTTTGTACTGCGTGAGGACGAAGACGCGGCGCAAGTCGCTATTGAGGCAATTCGAGAGCGTGACGTCAACGATGCGGTAGACCCCGCCGAAAGGCACGGCCGGTTTGGCGCGGTCACGCGTCAGCGGCCAGAGCCGCTCGCCCTGGCCTCCGGCCAGCAAAACACCGATCGCACTGCGCATCATGGCCACCGAGGCGTTTCCCCGAAAAGCCTGAGTCTGAAGCAGGTCATTCTACAGCAAGTGGGACGAAGGCGTCGCAGTGTCATCCTCAAGCGATCGATCGTTCCAGCTCTGGTGGATTCCTGCAGTGGGCGCCGTCGCAACGCCGGCTTGATTCGCGGTTCACCGTTTACCACAGAGTTACTTTAGATGCTCCAGAGCGTAGGATACAATTTACTCCTTGACTTGGGGGATAGCCGGCGATAGAAGAAGTGGGCAATTGCCGGTTGTGGTGTGAACCGGCTACACTGATGTGTACCCAGCAGGTCAACTCAACAACCAACGGGGAACGGGGGTGAAATACGCGTGGCAGAAGTTGTCATTCAAGAGGGTGAGTCCTTGGAAAATGCCCTCCGGCGATTCAAGCGAAAAGTACAGTCGGAGGACATCATCAAGGAGATCAAGAAGCACAGTTACTACATGAAACCCGGCGAGAAGAGACGCGCCAAGGAAGCCCTCTCGCGTAAGCGCCTTCGTAAGAAGCAACGGCGTGAGCAGGATTAGGCGACCGATTCATTTGGGTCCATCGAAGCAGTTCAGTGCCAGCGGGCTGAGGGGAACCGCAGCAACCTTCCGCGTGCCCCTATTCTCGTTTGACGTGAACTGCGCCGCTGCCAGCCCTCTCCCAGCAAGGTCTCGGAGCAGCGCATGGAATACCATGACAAGGTACTGAAGTGTGCCGAGTGTGGTGCGGAGTTCGTTTTCACCGGCGGCGAGCAGATGTTTTTCGCCGACAAGGGCTTTAAGAACGAGCCCAAGCGGTGCAAAGCGTGCAAGGCCAGCCGCGCTCAGGGCAACGGCTCGGGTTCGGGAAGCGTTCAGCGCGTCGAAACCAAGACGGTGTGCTCGCAGTGCGGTAAGGAAACCACGGTTCCGTTTAAGCCCACACAGGGGCGCCCAGTGTATTGCCGCGAATGTTTTCAGCAGCGGCGAACCATCAGCGTGCCCAGCGCTACAGCGTAACAATCGCGCTGCTTGCTCCCCGGGCTTTGGCTGAGCTGGACGGCGCCGCTCGATTGGCGAAAACGCTCGAAACAATCTCGGGCGTGCCGGTGGCGTCGCTAACGAAACTGGATTTGTATTTTCAAGGGCCCTTCTCAACACCGCAAGGCGGGTGCGGAGAAGGGCTTTTTGATTTTTTGGGGGGGGGTCTAGGCGGCCTTCGCGGCGCCCAACGGCGCGATTTCACGCAGCATGGCAAGGAAAGTTTCCATTTCAGGCTGCGTACCGATGGTGACGCGAAGAAAATTGTTCATGGAAGGGAACCGCCGTCCGACAAGAATGTTGTGCGCTGCGAATTGCTCGATGATGGGCTGTACGTCAGTACCCATATCGATCATCATGAAATTGGCTTCCGAAGGAATGTAGGTGCGGCCGTCTTTCGTGAGTTCGCCGGCGAGCCAACTGCGCGTGGCATTCATGCGCGAGCGGGACATGGCCGTATAATCCTTGTCGGCCACGCTCGCAAGCGCGGCGGCGAGCACGGCTGCGTTACCGTTGTCCCGCAGAATCTGGTCTTCCATCGCTGCAATCGTTTCCTTCGAGCCAATGCCGTAACCCAGGCGCATTCCGGCCAGGCCGTAAATCTTCGAAAAAGTGCGCGCCACCAACAGGTTCGGATGTTTTCCGATCCAGTCAATCACGCTCCCGTAGTGGAGATTTTCGGCAAAGTGAAAATAGGCTTCGTCCACCAGGATCAGGGCTGTTGATGGCACGCGTGGAATGAAATCAGCCAATTCATCGCGCGTAACGATGGTGCCAGTGGGATTATTCGGATTGCACACATACACCAGGCCCGTTTTCGAACTACAAGCGGCCGCCATCGCCGGCAGGTCGTGGCGATGATCCGCTGTCAACGGGACTTTCACTGGGAGGGCATGCGCGACGCGTGCCACATTTAGTACGGCTTCGAATGTGGGTTCGGCGGCGACTGCGCTCAGTCCCGGGCCGAGAAACGTCATGTCCGCGGCGCGGAGGATTTCCGTCGAGCCGCAACCCAGGAGAATGTTTTCAGGCTTCACTCCGTGCAGTAGGGCCAGCGCCTCGCGAACCTGCCCATGCGCCACGTGCGGATAGCGCGCCCCCATCGGCCCGCAGGTTGCAAGAGCTTCCAGCGCTTTGGGAGTCGGGCCGTAGGGATTCTCGTTGAAATTGAGATGAATTTTCGCAGGCGGCGCCGGCGCTTGCGGGCGCGCCGCAGGATTCATGGCACGCTCGGCGCGCAGTCTGGGCGCTGCAAACGCGAACGCCAGCGATTGACCGATGACGCGGGAAAAATCTCGCCGCGAATATTGCCCAAAGGACATGGCAGGCTCCTCGATAGAATTCGCACGGATAATACGCCCTCGTGCCCGGGTGGACAAGGATTGCCGTCACTCTCATCCCCGTGCCGTCGAAATCATCCTGAATCGGTTGCCACCACGCCTGCATCCTAACTGATTGTGCTGGCAGAAATATCCTGCGCCGCGTATGGATAAGTGCCCGATCAGCCGAAGGAGGCTCCTATGGACGAAAAAATTCTGCGCGAGCAGCTTGGAAAGGCTTTGGACTGGGACGAGGCCCATGCGGACTGGAAAACGGCGGTTGCGGGTCTGCCGGCTTTAGAGCGCGGCATCAGGCCGCCCGGTGCTCCTCATTCCGCTTGGGAATTGCTCGAACATGCCCGCATCGCGCAGCGGGACATTCTGGAATTTTGCCGCAATCCGAAACACATCTCGCCGGATTTTCCCGCGGGCTATTGGCCGAAGACCCCGGCGCCTCCGGATGCCGCCGCCTGGGACAAAAGCGTGAAAGGGTTTGAAACGGACCTCCAGGAAATGCGAAGACTGTTGATGGACCCGCGGACAGATCTTGCCGCGCCCATCCCTCACGGCTCGGGTCAGACTATTCTGCGCGAAGCCTTTTTAGTTGCCGACCACAATTCCTACCACCTCGGCCAATTCGTACTCCTACGCAAGCTCCTAGGCTCGTGGCATGAAAAGTGACGCTCGGCCAGCGTCCCAAAAAACAATTCCCGGAACTTTCCGCCGCCCTCTAACGTACCTCTGTCTGCGCGTCTAAACCGAAGCTCCGCCGGGAGGTCACATCGATGGGAACATTCGGCAGCCAGCTCCGGCAGGTACTGCGAAGGCTCCGCCGCGCGCCGCTCTTCACAGTCATCACGCTGGTTACGCTTGCTGTTGGCGTCGGCGCGAACACCGTGATATTCAGTGTGCTCGAAGGCGTCCTGCTGAAGCCCTTGCCGTACCCTCACTCTGAGCAACTTCTCGGCATTGGTCTCACCGCTCCTGGCATCAACATTAAGGATCTCACGCTCTCTCCTTCCACTTACTTCATCCTGCGCGAGCAGAGCCAGACCTTCCAGGATATCGGCCTGTCCACAAATGACTCGGTCAGCGTCACGGGGATCGCGGAGCCTGAGCAGGTGGATGCGCTGGATGTAACCGACGGGGCGCTGCCGATTCTCGGCGTGCAGCCCGCGCTCGGCCGCTTGTTCACGCACGACGACGACCTGGCGGGCCACCCCGAAACCGCCGTGCTCACCTACGGATATTGGCGCCACAAATTCGGCGGCGATCCCTCGGCCGTCGGGCGCACCATCGTGGTGGACGGAAAGCCGCGCCAAATCATCGGCGTGCTGCCGCAGAATTTCACCTTCCGCGACGAGCAGCAACCCGCCATGTTTCTGCCCTTTCAATTTGACCGCGCCAAAATGAAGCTCGGCAACTACAGCTATCGCGGCGTCGCACGGCTCAAGCCGGGCGTCACCATCGCGCAAGCCATTGCCGACACAGCTCGTTTGCTTCCAGTTGTTCTCAGGAGTTTTCCGGCGCCGGAGGGTTTCAGCCTCAAGCTCTTTGAAGAAGCCCACATTTCGCCCAGAATTCAACCATTGAAGGATGACGTTATCGGCGATGTCGGCGCGACCCTGTGGGTTCTGATGGCCTCCATCGGCATGGTCCTGCTGATTGCCTGCGCCAATGTGGCTAACTTGCTTCTAGTGCGCGTCGAAGGGAGGCGGCAGGAACTGGCTGTGCGCACGGCGCTCGGCGCCAGCTGGGGACGCATCGCAGGCGATTTGCTTTTCGAGAGCATGATCCTGGGCCTCCTCGGCAGCCTGTTTGGCCTGGCATTCGCTTTTGGCGCGCTGCGCGTCCTGGTCGCCTTCGTTCCGTCGGGGCTGCCGCGCATCGCCGAAATCGGCTTTGACGCGCCGGTGCTGCTGTTCACCCTAACCATCGCGGTGATTTCGAGCCTGCTGTTCGCTTCCATCCCCATTTTCAAGTACGCCGGCACACGCTTGAACACGGGCCTGCGCGAGGGCGGCCGCGCGTCGAGCCAGAGCCGCGAGCAGCACCGCGCGCGCAATGTTCTCGTGGTCCTGCAGGTGACCTTTGCGCTTGTTCTGCTCATTTGCTCGGGACTGATGGTTCGCACCTTCCGCGCGCTGATGCACGTGAACCCCGGATTTCACGAGCCTGCCGCTGTTCAGACATTTGGCATTTACATTCCGGAAGCGCAGATAGCAGAAGGCCAGGATGAAAGCGTCCTGCGTATGCAGGAGGAAATTTCTCATAAGATTGCCGCCATTCCGGGCGTGGATTCTGTGAGCTTCGCCACCAACCTCCCGCTCACCAATCGGAACAACAATGACCCAATTTTCGCCCAGGACCGTTCCTACAGAGACGGCGAACTACCGCCCCTACGCCACTTTCATTTCATGGCGCCCGGATACTTCGCGGCCATGGGCACTCCGATTCTCGCCGGCCGCGATCTCACCTGGACTGAGCTCTACCAGAAAGTTCCCGTCGCTGTGATTTCTGAAAATCTCGCCCGCGAATATTGGCGCGACCCCTCAGGTGCACTGGGCAAACGCATCCGCGTGGCCAGCACGGACGATTGGCGGGAAGTCATCGGAGTGGTGGCCGATGTCCACGACAATGGCATGAATGAGCAAGCGCCCACATCTGTCTATTGGCCGCTCATGATGGACCGCTACGAGGGGCAGAAATCTACAGTACGCCGCGACGTCGCATTTGTAGTCCGTAGCTCGCGCGCCGGCTCGGAAGCTTTTATGAAGGAGGTCCGGCAGGCGGTTTGGTCGGTGAACGCCAATCTTCCGCTCGCGGACGTCCACACGCTCGATTATTACTACTCGAAATCCATGGCGCGCACTTCCTTCACGCTCGTGATGCTCGCCGTTGCTGGTGGAATGGCGCTGCTGCTTGGCACGGTGGGAATTTACGGCGTGATTGCTTACTCCGTCTCGCAGCGGACGCGCGAGATCGGTATTCGCATGGCGCTCGGCGCGCAGCAGGGCACGCTTACGAACATGTTCGTGCGCCACGGATTGCTGCTCGCGGGCGTAGGCGTGGCCTGCGGGCTCATCACCGCCGCGATAGTTATGCGCCTGATGGCCTCGCTGCTCTTCGGCGTCAGCCCGATGGACCCTGTCACCTACGGCACCGCAGCCGCGAGCGTTGTGTGCGTTGCCTGGCTCGCGAGCTACCTGCCGTCGCGCCGCGCTGCCACGGTCGATCCAGTCGAGGCTCTCCGTGCTGAGTAGCGGAGGATCAACGGCCACTGGTGCGAGACTCGGGCGAGAGCCAACTTGAGGGGGCCGTGGTAAATTCTTCGCGTGGAAAGCGCCAAGCTAACGCGCATCATCGGGCTTAGCTTGTTGTTCCCTGCTTCTGCGGGGTTGCTTTTGGCAGGAGTTCCGACGTTGCTTTCCCCCTTGCCGGCCCTCACAGTACTTCCCGCCTTCTTTTTGTCCGGCTGGCCTCTATCCATGGCAGCTGTGGCAGTGCCTGTATTGCTCTTCTTTGCTTGGAACCCTGGACTATTCCGCGGCCATGCGAAAATCCCTAAGAGGTCATACATCTTGCTGGCGGTGGCGACGGTCCTGAGTGTTATCTGGTTTGTGTCCGGCTGGAATTACGGGTTGAAGTACCAAGGCGCTCGATACACGCACATTATCTGCATCTTGAATGTCGCCTGGGTCGGATGCCTCTGGGTGCTATTCACCCGAGCTTGGAAAGTGGGGTCATCCTTCAAGACAAACCTTCTCCTGCACTGGATGTTGTTCGCATGGCTGGCTTGGTACGCCTTTCCCTATTTGGGTGAATTACCATAGGGAGCGGGCGGTCGAAGCCTCAGTCCCAAAAATCTTCCGTGCTATGATTTTTCCCCGCTGCTCGGCGGTGGCGGAGGCGGCGGCGCGACCGGTCGGTAAACGGTCGAAGGTCTGAATGGGTTGTTCGCCGGCGTGATCTCCTTTTTCTTTGGTTTCTTTTTCTCCCTACCTCTCTTATCTCGGTTGCCCATGGCCATACCCTCCCGTTACGCAGCGTTCCCACAAGCCCCGTTGCTCATCCGATCAATGAACCAATAGCCCTGTCGCAGCAATCACCACTCCCGTTGTGCCCAGCAACAACCCAAAATACCAAAACGCTTTCTTGCGCGTCAGCAGCGTGATCGAGCAGATCACCAGCGCAGCTTCGAGCAGCACCTCGCCCAAATCGAATCGGTTCGCGCGGCGTTGTTCCACCAGCACTTCATTCTCGGCGCTTCTTGCTTCCGCCTGGATTTCCTTTTCCTCACCGCGATAGCGCTCGATTTCTTTCGCGTACTTTTCCTTGACCTTTTGTGTGGCCTCGGAATTCTGAAGCGTGAAGACCGAAAGTTCGTCAATAAAGAGTTCGTAGTTTCTGCGGCGGATGTCTTTCGCCTGGTAATAAGCCCACTGGTCCGTGGCCTTGGTCTGGTGCAGCAGCTCTTCGGTGTGCGCGCGATGTCCCATCAGGCCCGTCGCCGCCACCAGCACGGCCAGCACCGCCATCGTCAACGTGACCGGAGCCAGGCTGGGCTCGTGCGCTCCATGTTCCGCGTTTTCCTGTAGTTCTTGAATTTCTTCAGCCATCAGCTCACCGCCTCGAAACGTAGCTTTGTGCCGGCAAAAGGATACCAGAACCTGTCCGCCCGAGGCCACGCCCTGGCCCGGAGCCACCGCTTGTAAACCACTTTTCCAGGTGCAATGGGCAAATCTTTGCCGAACTCTCCCCGACCAGCGCGCCGAGTCCTGCGAGGCTCACTCGACGACCTCCGCCTGTTCGTGCTTCCAGGAGGCCGCACTCGACTCGAAGGCAGCACCTGGTATGAAATCGAAATCGAGCCGGAGTGCTACTGGCAACTCTCGAGCGATTACCTGATTCATCGAATCCGCAATCGAGTGCTCGCGCACATCCAATCTGAAGTCGAAGCAGTGCCTTGAGTGTTTCTCGCTCGGTGTTGGGACGATCCAGCGCATCGGCGTTTAAGGTCTTCCCCCGCCCACATGTTTGGCGCCTGCCCAGCGCTCACAAGCCATAAACCTCGATATAATGGTTGGTGCAATCAAGAGGAGTGAAATGGCTAGGCAACAGATAGCGGTCGAGTCCGTAGCCTCAAAAGAGGCGCAGGAACACGTGTGGGACGCGTTTCGGCGCTGGGGATTTCTGCAAGCGAATCTCGACCCGCTGGGCGATTTCGAGCGCGTTCCGATGCCCGAGCTCGACGTTACTGGCCCCGAGGTTAGCGCTGCGCGGCGAGTCTATTGCGGCACGATCGGCGCGGAATTCATGCACATTGCAGACCGCGAGCGGCGAGAGTGGATTCAGCAGCGCATGGAATCCGATGCGCCAAAGCCCGACCAGGCAAGAATCCTCGAGCGGCTGATCCGCGCGGAAATCTTCGAGCAGGTTCTGCAAACGCGTTACCTCGGCACCAAGCGCTATTCGCTCGAAGGCGAAGCGGCGCTGATTCCGCTTCTGGATTCAATTTTGAATGCCGCGTCGGAGCAGGGAGCCGAACAAGCGGTGCTAGCGATGAGCCATCGAGGGCGGCTCAACGTGATGGTCCACACTGTGGGGCGGCCGGCGGCAGAAGTTTTCGCGCGCTTCGAAGATGTGGATCCGCGCAGCGTCCTCGGCGGTGGCGACGTGAAATATCACATGGGCGCGACGGGCGATTTTCCCGCGGCGGACGGCCGGAAAGTGGAAATCCATTTGGTTTCGAATCCGAGCCATCTCGAAGCAGTTGATCCGGTTGCCGTCGGTCGCGTGCGGGCCAAGCAAACGCGCTACGGCAAAAAAGGACGGCAGCAGGTAGTGCCCATCTTAATGCACGGCGATGCGGCGTTCGCGGGACAGGGCGTCTGGGCCGAGACGCTGAATATGGCGGGCATCGAAGGATTCACGGTGGGTGGCTCGGTGCACATCATCGTTAATAATTTGATCGGCTTTACCACCGTGCCGCGCGAGGCTTGCTCTTCACGTTTTGCAGCCGACCTCGCCAAACGCTTGCCCGTTCCGATTTTCCATGTGAACGCTGAAGACCCTGATGCGGTGGTGCGCGTGGGCCGCATGGCGCTCGAATATCGCGCCGCGTTTGGCTCACCGGCGGTGATTGATTTGATTGGATATCGCCGGCACGGCCACAGCGAAGTGGACGATCCCACGATCACGCAGCCCCGGCGCTACAAGAAAATCGAGGCACATCCGCCGCTCTGGAAAATCTATGCTGGCGAAATCGGCGCCAATCCGGAGCCGATTGTCGAGCGCGTCCGCGAAGAACTCGACGCCGCACAGAAGGAAGCGCTCGAGCTCGAAAAGAATCCGCCCATGCGCCAACTGCCGGCCTACTGGAGCACTTATCGCGGCGGGCGCTACCACGCATCATTCGAAGTGGATACTGCCGTGGCACCGCAAGACTTGACGGCCCTTGGCGAAAAGATTGCGAGCTACCCCGATGGCTTTCATATTCATCCGAAAGTGAGGAAATTGCTCGAACAACGCTCTGAAATGGCACGCGGCAAGCGAGCGCTTGATTTCGGAATGGCCGAAGCGTTGGCCTTCGGGTCGCTGCTGAAGCAGGGGACTCCCGTGCGGCTGAGCGGGCAAGACACCGTGCGCGGCACATTCAATCAGCGGCACGCGGCGCTGATTGATGTCGAGAACGAAACAGAATACCTCCCCCTGCAGCATGTGGCGCAGGAGCAGGCCTGGTTCGAGGCTTACAACTCGACGCTTTCCGAAGCTTCCGTGCTGGGCTTCGAGTACGGCTTCAGCCGCGATTTTCCGGAAGCGTTGGTGCTGTGGGAAGCGCAATTCGGCGATTTCGCAAACGGCGCGCAGATCATCATCGATCAGTTCGTCGCAGCCGGAGAGGACAAATGGAATCTGCTGTCGGGAGTCGTGCTGCTGCTGCCGCACGGCTATGAAGGGCAAGGCCCGGAACATTCCAGCGCGCGCATCGAACGGTTTCTGCAGCTAGCCGCGCGCGACAATATTCAAATCTGCCAGCCATCCAGGGCCGCGCAATATTTTCACTTGTTGAGGCGCCAGGCATTGCGTGCGTGGCGCAAGCCCCTGGTGATTTTCACTCCGAAAAGCATGCTACGGAATCCGGCTGCTTCCTCGTCGCTGGCGGAACTCGCCACCGGGCGTTTTCAGAATGTGATTCCCGATCGCGGCGATGGGGCTGCCGAGCGAGTTCTGCTCTGCACCGGAAAGATCGGCCAGGAACTCATGGCAGAGCGGAAACGCCGCAAGGACGATTCCACCGCCATCGTTTTCCTGGAGCAACTCTACCCGTTTCCTGAAGCGGAGCTGGCAGCGGAGATGGACCGCCACAGAGACGCGCGCGAATTCGTGTGGGTGCAGGAAGAGCCGGCTAACATGGGAGCGCTCGCATTTCTGCTGCCGCGACTTGAACGCCTGGCGCGCGGCCGTGCAGTGCTTTCCGTGAAGCGTTCAGCGAGCGCCAGTCCGGCCACCGGTTCGCACAAAGCGCACGAAATGGAGCAACACACTCTGATCGCGCTGGCCTTTGGTGGCGCCGCCAAGAAATGAAGCGCCGAACTTATTTTCGTGCCACGAGCACCGTCTGCGGCATGCCGGTCAGCGGAAATTGTTCGATCGCTGAATAACCCGCATCGCGAAACATCCGTTGGTACTCACCAAAAGTATACGCATCGCCCTCCGGAGTAGACGCCAACATGACCAGGGCAAACGAAGCGGGCACCGGAGGCGACACGCGGTCTTCGTTGGGTACAAATTCGAGCGTGACGGCGCGCCCATTGGGAGCGAGCGACGCTCTGACTTTTCGCAGCAGCAGTTCGATCATCACGGGATCGAAGTGGTGGAGGATGTTGGTGAGCAGAATCAGGTTGTAGCCGGATCCAAAATCCGCTTCGAATGCGCTGCCGGGAATTCGGTGATGCCGGGCGGCGACACCTGCCTTCGCCGCATTTTCAGTGGCGACGTCGAGTACACGCGGCCAATCGAGGGCGACAATTTCGGCGTTGGGATTCCGCTTTGCGAGCGTGATCCCGAACATTCCGTGGCCCGCTGCGATGTCGAGCACCTTCCATTTCTCCCCCGCATCGGCTTTTACAATTCCGGCGATTGCTTCCGCCGCAGGGATCATCATGGGTGCCATGGATCGCGCGAACTCGACCCATTTCGGATCGCTCGGCGCAACAGTACCATGATCGTTTACGAGTGTGCCGCCTTTGCGAACGACGGCGGTTAAGTCTTTCGAGGTTTCCATCATTTCCGGCATGGTGAGAAATCCGGCAACCGAACCCAGGTAGGCGGGCGAGTGACGGTCCAGGAAGATAGCGGCATCATTCGTCAAGCCGTATAGCTGGCTCGTCTTCGTCAGGAATCCGATGACGACCAGATAATCGCAGAGAATGCGCATGCCTCGTTCTGATGCCTGGCACCGAATCGCGAGCGCCGCGGGCGACTTCGCTCCTTCCGCGATGGCAGTGAAGACATCGAGTTCAATTGCCGCCTTGAGCGCCATGGTCCTCTGATAGCCGTTGAGCGTTTCAAAGATGAGCGCGGGGTTCGGCTGGGACAGTCCGGTCGGGGAAGCCATCTGGAGTTCCTCCTGTGAAATGCCGCGCTACTGTGCCTGTGAATTCTTTTCGAAGCACCAGCGAACGAAATCGCGCTTGTACCGCTCGGTAATGGAAGCGGGAACGTCCGGCTCGTTCACCTGCTGAAACGTAAAATGAATTTCACCGTCCGGCTTCACGGTGCCGAGCAAAAAGCCATACAAGTTGGTTCCGGCAGCGCGCGCGTTTTTTGAATCCGTCGGCAGGGGGTAGCGCACGGCACCGGCGGTGCCCACGATCCATCCCGGCAGAACCCCGCCGTTTGTGCGCCAATATTCGGTGTTGAAGATTCCGTCCATGAAATAGTGCGAGTGGCTGGCCAGAATGTAAACGCGCTTGTGCGCATCGTTTTGCGCTTTGAGCAGATCCGCATAGACGCGCCGGCCGCTCAGCGTTCCGACAGCAAATTGATTCATGCTGTGATCCGCAGAAATACTGTCGGGAAGCGCTTCGTGCATGCCGACGACCACCGTCCTAATTTGAGCATTCGAAGAATCAGCCAGGAGAACTTTTTCAAACCATACAAGCTGATTGGAATCGAATTGATCCGCGGTGCCATTGTCGAGACTGATGAAATCCACGCCGCCCACAACCCAGTGATAGTACGTCTTCAGCTTGTGATCATTCGGGTCGTCCAGGAGGCGCTGCCTGCGCAAAGGCTGCTGGTCGAGCCAGTCCGCGAATTGGATGATGTACTGGTCACGGGTTTTCGGCGGAATCGTTTCGTGATTGCCAATGCCGAGGAAAACGGGGAAACGCCCGAAGGGAGCAATCTGATTTTGCAGGAAGTCCTCCCAGGCCAATTGTTCATAATCGCTGATGTTGAGCGGATTTGCGAGGTGCTCGGGCTGGTGCTGGATGTCCTCGTCAAAATTGTAGATGGCGCGAAAATCACCGAGATGCCAGTAGAAGGAGGCGCCTGAATGTTTCACGCGAGCGGCAATAGCGGGCATGACGACGTCGCCGCAATTTCTGGAATCGCCGGAAACGGCAAAGCTGAAGGAGCCCGATTGCGATTCCGCGATGGCGGATTTTTCCTGGTCGGAGGTTTGCGCGAGCGCGCGGCCGACCGCCGGGGCAAGAGATGCAAGCGCAAGGAGTGCCGCAGAAAATGCAAAACGCCGTCTCATCCATACACCTCGCAATGCGATCGTCGCCGCGAACCATTGTCTCGCGAGGAAGCGAGCGAGCGCAATCGCGAAACTGGTGAAATCGTTTTGAGTTAAGCGCTAATTCGCATACATTTCTTTGGCACGCCGGGTGCGTGCAGCGCAAATCACTCCGAGGCGGACCCTATGCAAGTGGAACCATTTGATCTAGAACGCTGGCAATCCATCTGGGAAAACGTTGTCGAGCTGAACATCTCCGAGAGCGGCGTCCACCCGCTGACCACGGCCGAGCTAGTACCGGATATGGACATGCTGCGAGAGGTCTTGGAAGTGCGACAGGGTTATCCGCAATCGAACGGAAGCGAGGAGTTGCGCGCGAAAATCGCAGAAACGTACACGGACGCGCACGTGGAAAACGTGCTGGTCACTTGCGGGGGATCGGAGGCAAATTTTATTTCCACCTGGGCGTTAGTGGAGCCCGGCGACGAAGTGGTTTTCATGCTGCCGAATTACATGCAGATCGCGGGACTGGCGCGCGCATTTGGCGCGACGGTAAAGCCCCTGTGGCTGCGCGAGAAGCTCGATTGGGGAATTGATCTCGACGAATTGCCGCGCCTGATCACAGCGAAAACGCGCCTGGTGGCGATCTGCAATCCAAACAACCCCACGGGCTCAACCCTCAGCAAAGCCGAGCGCGAAGCCATCGTGGCTGCGGCCGCAAAGGTGGGTGCGTGGATTTTGGCGGATGAAATTTATCGCGGCGCGGAGACGGAGGGACTGATCACGCCGAGCCTCTGGGGCAGCTACGATCGAATCCTCTGTACCGCGGGACTTTCGAAGGCCTACAGCCTGCCGGGATTGCGTACGGGTTGGGTGGTCGGGCCGCGTGATTTGGTCGAGCGGCTGTGGGGCTATCACGATTACACGAGCATCGGGCCGTCCATGCTGACTGACAGGCTCGCCTCCATTGCGCTTGAGCCGGGGCGGCGCGAATGGATACTGAACCGCACGCGGAAATACATGAACCGGAACTATCCGCGATTGCGCAACTGGCTGGACGTGAATGAGGACATATTTTCGCACATTGCGCCGCGGGCCGGAGCGATTGCGTGGGCCGGCTTGCGCAAAGGATGGAATTCGGCGGAGATGGCCGAAGAGCTTCGCGCGAAAAAAGGGGTGCTGATCGTTCCGGGCGAACAACTGGGAATGGAATCGCACATCCGGATCGGATTCGGCGGCAGCCAGGATATCCTGCACGGAGCGCTCGCGCGGATCAGCGAGTGGCTGGAGGAAAAATATGGCGGCTAGACCACGTGCGATTCATCTACCTCTCGTTGACTTGGCAAACGCCGGGCCATAAGATGGCGCGCAGCCGGGGCTCCCCCTGCCCACCATGAAGGCACCCCCACCCCCGAACGAAGCCGCGCGGCTCGAGACCCTCCATCGGTACGCGATCCTCGACACTTTGCCGGAACAGGAATTCGACGACTTGACGCGGCTCGCGGCGTTGATCTGCGGCACGCCCATCGCGCTGGTGAGCCTGGTGGACGCGGATCGGCAATGGTTCAAATCCCGCGTGGGCACCGAGGCTCGCGAGACGCCGCGCGAAGTCGCTTTCTGCGCGCATGCCATTCTGCAGCCGGACGTGCTGGTGGTACCGAATGCGCTGGAGGACGAGCGATTTCGCAGCAACCCATTGGTACTGGGCGAGCCCAATGTGCGCTTCTATGCCGGCGCGCCGCTGCGGACGCAAGAGGGTCACGCGCTGGGAACTCTCTGCGTAATTGATCGAACGCCGCGCGAACTTTCGGCCGAGCAACTGGAAGCGCTCCGGGCGCTGAGCCGGCTGGTGGTGACGCAGTTCGAATTGCACCGCAGCGTTTCAGATTTGTCGACGGCCATCCGCGAACTGCGGCGCGCGGAAACCGAGCTCGACCAACTTTTTACGCTCTCGCTCGACATGTTGTGCATCGCGGGCTTCGACGGATACTTCAAGCGGATCAATCCCTCCTGGGAAAAAGTGCTGGGCGTTCCGACAGCAGAGCTCCTCGCGCGGCCATTCCTGGATTTCGTGCACCCCGATGACCAGGAGGCAACGCTCGCGGAAATGAAACATATCGGCGCGGGACGGGTGACGTTTTCGTTCGAGAATCGTTACCGTTGCGCCGACGGCACATACATCTGGCTGCTCTGGAATGCGACGCCGAGCGTGGATCAGAAGCGGGTATTCGCCGTGGCGCGCGATATTACCTTGCGCAAGCGCGCCGAACGCCGACTGGCAGCTGGCTACGCGATCACGCGAGTGCTCGCCGATGCAGAGACGCTGGACCAGGCGTCGCCATTGATATTGATGTCGATCTGCGAAGGGCTGGGATGGGAACTGGGCGCGGTCTGGCGCGTGGATGAGACCGGGCAAGCGCTCCGCTGCGTTGAAATGTGGCACCCACCGGCGCTTCAGTTTCCGAGCTTCGAATGGGCCACGCGAGAATTCGGCTACCACCGTGGCGTGGGATTGCCGGGGCGCGTGTGGGAGACGGGACAGCCCGCCTGGCTCCCGGATATTCCCAACGAAGGGAATTTTCCCCGCGCGTCGTTTGCGAAGGAAGAAGGTCTTCATGCTGGATTCGGATTCCCGATCCGCATCGCCGGAGAAGTGGTGGGGGTGATCGAATTCTACAGCCGCGAAATACGAAAGCCCGAGGACGAGCTGCTGCAGATGTTCGATTCCATCGGGAGCCAGATCGGCCAGTTCATGGAGCGTCGGCGTGCCGAGGCAGAGCTGAAGTTGTATGCGGATTACCTGGAGGCCGCCCGGCACGCGCAAGAAGCGGATGCGAAGAGGCTGGCGCAACTGGTAAAGGAACTGGAGGTTGCCAAGGGAAAAGCAGAAGAGGCAACGCGTTCGAAGAGCGAATTCCTTGCCAATATGAGCCACGAGATTCGCACGCCGATGAACGCGATTATAGGGATGACTGAACTGGCCCTCGATACGAAACTTACGCGAGAGCAGCGCGAGTTTCTGCGGACGGTGAAAATCTCAGCCGGGTCGTTGCTGAGTCTGATCAATGACATTTTGGATTTTTCGAAAGGGGAAGCGAAGAAAATCGAATTGGATCGGGCGGATTTCGCCCTGCGAAAGACACTTGAGGATACTTTGAAAGTGCTGCGCGTGCGGGCGGAACAAAAAGGCATCGAGCTTGCTTGCCGCTTTTCTCCCGGAGTGCCTGACACGCTGGTAGGCGATGCGGAACGGTTGAAGCGAATTATCGTGAATCTTGCGGGGAATGCGATCAAATTCACCGATCACGGCGATGTCGTGCTTTCCGTCGGGGTGGAATCTCAGTCAAGCCGAGGAGTGAGGCTGCATTTTTCGGTGGCGGACACGGGAATCGGCATCGCTTCTGAAAAGCAGCGGCGGATTTTCGAGGCTTTTAGTCAAGCCGACAGTTCGACGACGCGGAAGTACGGAGGCACGGGCCTCGGTCTTTCGATTTCAAGGCAGCTTGTGGAACTGATGGGAGGCCGAATCTGGGTGGAGAGCGAAGCGGGGCGAGGCAGTACATTTCATTTCACGGCGCAATTTGATCTTGGCAAGGCGGGGCAGAGAAGTATTCCTGCGCCTCGCGCGAGGGACCGCGCTTCAGCGGCGCGAGCGAGCGCGCGCAATGTAAAGCGCCCGCTGCGCGTGCTGCTGGCGGAAGACAATCCGGTGAATCAGGAACTTGTGGTGCATTTGCTCACGCGGCGGGGACACACAGTGGTGGTGGCGGAAAATGGGCGGCAGGCCATCGCGTCGCTCGAGCGGCACACCTTCGATCTGGTGTTGATGGATGTGCAGATGCCGGAGATGGGGGGTCTCGAGGCTACGCAAGCGATTCGCGAAAGGGAGAGATCCTCGGGAGGGCATATTCCAATTCTCGCGATGACAGCGCACGCAATGCAAGGCGACCGCGAACGCTGCGTGGCCGCAGGGATGGATGGCTACTTGGCGAAGCCGATCGAGCCAAAAGCGTTTGTGGAGACGATTGAAGCCGCGAGCTCGCCCGCCGCAGTGGCGGTGGAGGGTCCCGATGGCGCGCGTAAGAGCGCGGCGTTTGACGAATCCGGTCTGCTCGCACGGTTCAACGGGAATCGAGGGCTGCTGCGCACATTGGTGAAAACATTCCGGCGAGATTGCCCTAGAATGTTGGCCGGAATGCGCGGCGCGCTGGGGTCGCGTGATTCGAAGGCGCTGACCGATGCGGCACACGGCCTGAAAGGATCTGTAGGGAATTTTGGGCCATCGGCCGCACTTGACACGGCCCGGAAAATGGAAACAATCGCTCGTCAGGACAAACTCGATGGCGCATGGGAGTTGTACGCCACTTTGGAGGATGACATCACGCGCCTTTTGCCGGCGCTTCACGTCGTCGGCACTTCGAAAAGCACCGGCGTGCGGCGAAACCGCCCCGATCCATCTCCGCGGAGGAAAAGATGACGCGCATTCTTGTCGCAGACGATGACCAAACAACTCGGCTGCTGCTCTCGGAGACGTTGCGAGCAGCGAAATACACCGTCGTCGAAGCTGCAGATGGCGCAGCCGCGCTGAGAAAGTTGAAGACGGCAAAATTTGACCTGGCGTTGCTGGATGTGTGGATGCCGAAGATGAACGGTCTGCAGGTGCTTGCGGCCCTGCGTAAGAGTAAGAAGCGACCAAAAATAATCGTCATGACGTCGGATGACACGCCGGAGACGCTGCTGGGCGCTATCCGGGAACAAGCCTATCAGTACCTGGCGAAACCCATCGAGCCGAAAGCGATGATGTCGTTGGTGCGGGAAACTCTCCAGAGAAAATCGGAAGCGCTGCCGATTGAGGTGATATCGGCGCGGCCGACCTGGGTGGAGCTATCGGTGCCCTGTACATTGGAGATGGCGGAACGCATCGAAGGATTCATGGCGCATTTGAAAGGCGGGCTGTCGGAGGATGTGCGGCGCTCCATGGGGCAGGCCTTTCACGAGCTGCTGTTGAATGCCGTCGAATGGGGCGGCAAACTCGATCCCAAGCGGAAGGTGCGCATCTCCTGCCTGCGAGCGAAGCGCATGCTGCTGTACCGCATTGCCGATCCCGGCCCGGGATTCAAATTTGCCGAGCTGGAGCATGCGGCCATCTCGCATGATCCCGACGATCCCACAAAGCACGACCAGATCCGGCAGGCGAAAGGGCTGCGGCCGGGCGGATTCGGGTTGCTGCTCACACAAGCGAATGTGGACGAGCTGCTTTACAACGAAGCGCAAAATGAAGTTGTGTTCGTGAAATACCTCGAGGCATGACGCGCGCTGTTCGAAACCAAATCTCGTGCGAGTTCGCAGGACGAGCGGGCGAGGCCGATTCGCATCCGCGTCCGCAACATTGGCCGCACGGAATTCCCGGTTGGCGGTATACTCGCACGCATAACTGAGAGCGAAATACAGAGGCTCTCAAGGAGAGGGCAGAGATGAGAAAAACAGACCGGATCAGCCGCGCGGCAGCAAGAGTGGGAGCCGTGGTAGGAAGAGCCGAGGGAACGGCCCGCAAGATTGCGAAGGCCGGGGTGATGGCGAAAGAGGAGCTCGAAGATATTTCAAAGCAGATCGAGGGCCTGAAAAAACAATTGCTGAAAACGACGAAGCGTTTGAAGCACGCTCTCCGCTAAACCGCGCGTCCCCCCGGGCAGCGGTTCAACAGAGATTGCCTGTCGTTCCGCTCTTCCTTAAATATGGCGCGGGCACCTGGAAGCTTCGATGAAGGCGGGCGTCGTGCGCTAACCATATACAAAGTTCAGTTGCGATCCGTTCAGCGAAACCACGATCCACACCGGCTCGCAGCGCTTTCGATCCATCCATCACCACCGGGCAGCCCACCTGGCAATCCGGTCCTCGGTCCCCCAGATCTTCGAACAGCCCTTTGACCGTCGCGGTGCTCTCCGTGGCTCTTTGCCTGACACCAGGGCCTGGGCTTCGATTCGCTGATGGGAGGCGGACACGAATAAATGGCGAAGAGCTCGAGGTGTGCAAAATTGAACAGACTCTCTTTTTCACCATGTTTAGTATCGAGGGTGATAGGAACGGTCTCCCCCCGTTCAATTTTGGGAGAAACCATATGAAGTTCAAATCAGCCCTGTTGCTTGGGGGAGTTGTTTTGATTGTCGCGGCGCCAGTTTGCGCCGACAGAATTCCCTACCCTGGATCCGTGAAAGAGCTCCCCAGAATTGAAATCTCCGCCCACGTGACCTATCGGACCGGAACAAATGCGCCCGTAAGTGCGGGATTGCAAACAGAGGTCACTCCCATAGCGGCGCTCGCCGATAGCTTTGAGGCGAACACCGCATTTGATGGCGGAGAATTAGGGTCCCCTGCGGGTCTAGGCACTTCTTTCCCCTCATCATCGGGCATGGGCATTCATCATCCCAGTCTGCGTGACTTTGATTCCGAAGAGCGCATTGCCTCCAATTGGCATGCCGAAAGGGGAGGGTCTAAAGAAGGGAAAGGAAGCAGCGGGAATGACAGTGAAAAGAATGAAGTCAAGGAAAGCATTTTGATTGCTTCCGCCCCCGAACCTGGATCCCTTTCACTCTTGCTACTCGGGCTGATTGTCGTTGGTTCCTGTGCCCGCCGGCGTACGAAACTGCCGCTGACAATATAGCTGCAGCCCCCTGCCCTTGATCCAATCGAGTTGCTCCCGAATCAGATGCGGCGTCGGTCGATACATCTCTCAGGGCGTAGTCACCTGAAACGCGCGATTTCGAGCCTCTCGACCCGAGGGATGATTACGCCCTTATTCGAAAAGGGAGCGCGAATTTCGCCGCATTTACCATCGAATGAGCATCCCTTGATAACCCAGTAGCCTAATCGCTGATTAACGCGCTGGCCGAGCATGCCCGGGTATCCGGCAGCGGAACTGCAGCCACTGACTGCGCGCTGGCCCTTCGAATCGTGATTTGGCTACAATCCCATCCCACATGCTAGACGGAGTGAACACAAGCGCGGTTCTCGTAGCTCAAGTTGTGTCTTCCTTATCGCGCTCGGAGCTGCGCTGGGAGTTTGCCAATACGGCGGCCGCCGTCGCTCTTCTGTCTATCGCTCTCGCCGCAATCGCTCTTTTCTTCTTTCGCCGCGGTACGCGGGAGCTCACGTTGATTTACTTCAGCCTGTTCTGCATTCTCTATGCTGTCAGGTTGTTGGCTGAACTTCCGTCCTTTCGCTCTCTGTTTGACGAGTCGCCAGAGTTTTGGAGCTATGTCGGTTGGCTCATTTCCTCTATTATTTTTTTTCCAGGCGCCCTATTCCTTTACCAAATCGTCGGCGAACGCCTCAGAATGTTCCTTCGCTGGCTTCTCGCCGCGCGAGCGCTGTACGCGGTTTTCGAGATCTTCGCGGTCGCCTTCGGAGTCAGTCTGGCCAAACTCGGTGTCGCGAACAACTTTAAGGTGCTCGCCACGCTCGTGGCCACTGCGCTGTTCCTGCTCGCCAGCAGACTAGGCCCGGGACCTCGCAGACGCGCAAGCAACGAAGTCCGCGTTTTGGCCGCGGGTTTTCTCGTATGGCTTCTGCTCATCCTGCACGCAAATCTCTTGGGCCTTAAGATCTTGCATGGGCACAACGTGGAGGTTCTTGGCGCTCTGGTTTTCGTTGTGTGTCTCGGATACGTATCCGCGAACCGTACCTTCGCAAACGAAGAACGACTCCTGGCCATCGACAAAGAGTTGGAAATCGCCCGCCGGATTCAGTCTTCCACGCTTCCGCGCAGCGTCCCTACCCTTCCCGGACTCGAAATTGTCGCGCGCTACGTCCCCATGAGTGCCGTCGCCGGTGATTTCTACGATTTCCTTTGCGTCGATGAAAAGCGCGTCGGCATTTTGGTCGCCGACGTCACTGGACACGGCGTTCCCGCCGCGCTGATCGCCTCCATGCTGAAGGTCGCTTTCGCAGGCCAAGCGGCGCACGCCCAAGATCCCGCACGCGTTCTTAGCGGCTTGAACCGTTCTCTCTGCGGCAAGTTCGATGCGCACTTCGTCACCGCCGCTTACCTGTTTGTGGATCTAGAGAAGAGCCTGCTGCACTACTCCGCTGCCGCCCACCCACCCCTCATGCTGGCTTCGGGCCCTGCGGGTAATGTGCGGGAAATTGAAGAGAACGGCCTGATGTTGGGTATGTTTCCCGAAGCAACCTACACTGCTGTCGAAATCTGCGTTGGTCGCGGAGATCGCTGTCTGTTGTACACGGACGGCATCCTGGAATCCAAGAACGCCGCGCACGAGGAATTCGGGAAGTCACGGTGCAAACAATTTCTGGTAACTCACCGTGAAATTCCTGCCGTGCGTTTTGCTAACACCCTCCTTGAAAACGTCGCCGGTTTTTCCGGCTACAGCTCCTCACGCGCGCAGGGGGATGACATTACCCTCCTGGTCCTCGACTTTACGTAGGGTTCTTCGTGTTCAAGAGGTATTCAATCCATGAGGTGCCGAGAAAGGCTTAAAACCCCAAAGCAATTACTTCCACGTCGTTCTTCAAGTGTCCGGTGACCCGCTGCGCACGGCTCCGAGTCTCGGGTTGATGGGTCCAGGGGCTACCAGACGGCCTTCAAGGTGGATTCAGTACCTAGTAACGACGGTTCAGTTGAAAGATAGGCGAGGCTCAGAGCAACACCAAAAAGAGAATTCGTCGATCAATTGTTGCTAACTGCACTCGGAATCTGGAGAAGGAAAGCTCTCAAGCACTGCACTTTTCGCTCGCTCCAAATCGGGAAGTGCGAGTTTGGTTTTCAGTCGAGGGGATTTTCGCCATCTTGCCCTCCTGATGGGTAGCCGCTTCCGAACGGCAAGCCATGAGTTCGCGGTGGGCGGCTGCCAGACTGCGGAAGCGACGAGGGAGTGTCTTTGGAGCATGGACCGTGTCAGTCAATGCAGTAGATCGAGGGCTGCGCGGACCTGCCGGGCAAATTATAAATTTGCGCCCATCTTGGTCTTTTCAATCTTGTATTCTGGCAGGCCCATCAAGTCAGTGTCACTCAATCAACCATCGCGAAGCCTGGGAAGTGGCGGCACTCGCGGTGTCCCTAAGTGAACAGACATTTCTCTTTGAGACACTCAATTTAGGTCAGCGTTACAATTCAGTTTGAGGTGAACGATGAGGCGAATCGCGTTCCTGGCGGCCGTGATCTCGGTGTGGGTACCAGGCCTTAGCGCCCAACAACATGTTATCGACACGCAGAAGTCCACGTTAACGATCCACGTCGGCAAGACGGGCGCATTTTCAGGGCTGGGACACGAGCACGAAGTGCGCGCGCCAATTCAGAGCGGAACGGCGGACACGGGCTCACATCCGACCGTTGAAGTTCACGTGGATGCGCGTGCGTTACGCGTGATCGACAAGGATGGCTCCGAGAAAGATCGCGCCGAAGTGCAGAAGACGATGCTGGGGCCGGAAGTGCTTGATAGCGAGCGTTACCGGGAGATCGTGTTCAAGTCCACCGGCGCGGAGCCTGCCGGCCCGGGACAGTGGACACTGCGCGGGAATCTCACGCTGCGCGGTCAGACGCGGCCGATCTCGGTGCAGGTGACGCTGAAAGACGGCCGTTACCTCGGGGAGACTACCGTGAAGCAGACCGAATTTGGGATCAAGCCCCCTGGAAAAGCGGGAATCAGAGCCAAAGACGAAGTTAAAATTGCGTTCGACGTCTTGCTGGGGGCGTAAGAAGGTGCGCGGCGGTTAAATTCGACCGTTCGAGGACCTGCCGCTACAGGCGGCAGGTGGAAGCGCTTGCACGCGACAGATGTCCGGCAATCCGGGCCCTGACTCAACAGCGTTCTAGGAGGAGCTATCGGAGGCGCACACCCCAGGGCGGGATTCTGCCCAGGGCCATCTCCCAAGAGCCGATAATTTGACCGGGCGCGGACTGTCGCCTTCAGGCGACAGGTAAGCCCGCGAACGAACTTGACCATGGTTGGTTGTATGGCACACTTCTAATGTGCTAATTGGAACACACAGCCGTTACAGAAAGAATGCCGGGGTAGTGTTCAGCCTCAAGTATCACATCGTTTGGTGTCCAAAGTACCGACGCAAAGTTCTTGTCGGTGAAGTCGAAACGAGACTCAAGAATGTGTTGTACTCAGTCGCCGCACAGTACGGCGTGCTCATCGAAGTAATGGAAGTGCTGCCGGATCACGTTCGTCTTTTCGTGTCGACAGATCCAACAAGATGCGTAGCGGAAATAGTTAACAGACTCAAAGGCGCGTCCTCTCACATTCTTAGGAGCGAGTTTCCACATCTGGTGTCGAGAATGCCTACCTTGTGGTCGCGTTCCTATTACGCTGGCACAGTCGGACACGTTTCAGAATCAACAGTCAAGAAATACATCGAGAATCAAAAAGGAAGGTAATGCGAAAGACGTTCAAGTATCGGTTGCATCCAACGGCAACTCAGGTTGAGTTGTTGAGGATGCAATTGTCTGAGGCCTGCCGTCTGTATAATGCGGCACTGCAAGAACGTCGAGATGCGTAC
>Ga0210384_10001020_pt1 | contig 39988 bp, 30 predicted proteins | sample IncBWH2MmetaG_FD_160574 | JGI IMG/M metagenome (GOLD analysis project Ga0210384, IMG submission 160574) | Forest soil microbial communities from Barre Woods Harvard Forest LTER site, Petersham, Massachusetts, United States - Inc-BW-H-2-M | ecosystem: Environmental > Terrestrial > Soil >...
GACTGGAATGCCTGTTCGAGTTGCCGCTCGCGGTCCTCCGTCGTGAACACGCCGAAATTCTTGGCGGCGTAGTAGCCTTCGCGCGCGCGAACGCGCACGCCGGCGGGAAGCGGATCGATTTTCACGTGGACGCGGCGCCAGGCGCCGTCATTCGCCGCGTTCGTGCTGTAGTAACCCACCAGATAGTATCCCGACGTGTCGTTCTGCACGCTCTGAAAAACCTTGCCGAAATCTCCGACGTCGAAAAAAGTGCGCCCGCCGGTGTCTCCCGCCAGCGTGGCCAGCGTGTCGCGCGAATCCTGGCGCGACTGGCTTTGGGAGATGACCGTGGCGCCGTTGAACATGGCGTTGCCGCCCGATGCGCCTATGCTGGCGTCGCCTCCTGGCGTGGCCGTCAGCAGGCCGCGCGAATCCACGCTATAAATCGAAACATTCGAGCGGTTGGCGGAATTGGTCGCGGCGATCAGCTCCGACCGATTTTCCTCGCCGGTCTGCGTGATGCCGCTGGTGAATTGAATGATCGATTTCTTGCCGGGAATTCCTTCGAGGACTTCGCAGAGGGCCTCGACGGCGGCGAGTTTCCGGTCCGTATTGAAAATGTTGAATTCCGTATCGTCCGCGGTGAACGCCGCGCCGGTGTCTTCAGAGACTTGAGTTTCGCCATCCGCTGCCGCCGCTGCGTCGGCCAGCTGTGAAAGCGCCGCTTCGTGCCCGGGCACGATCGCATCCACGGATTGCTTGAGCAATTCGCGATCGTTCGTGAAATTCGCGACCACCTTCAGCGTGTTGCCAAAGGCCGCGACGGCAACCAGGTCCGCCGGAGTCATCTGCTCCTGGAGATATTTCTGCGCGGCGCGCGTGGATCGCAGCAAATCTTCCGCCTGCAGGGAGGTGAGGTCGAAGAACAGCACGATCATCCGGTGATCGCGCACTACCGCCTTGATTTCCTCGGGTGTAGTGACCGTTCCCAGCGGGACTGTGATGGGCGCCTCATCCCCTTTTCCCGCGGTCTCGACTTCCTCGATGTCGTTGTACTCGAACGTCGATATTTTTTGCGGCTTGCCGTCTTCGGTTACCGTAAACTGTTCTTGCTTCAGCCCTTTCACCGGCTTGCCGTCGCGGTTGGTGATTTGCACGTCGATTTCCACGAGACTGACCGTCGAGCGGATCGTAGCCTTTCCGCCGGGCGCCGCCTTGGCCGGGCCCTGGCGCGGGTTGACGGGCACCACCTGCGGTTGCTGCGCTTGCGGCTGCGCATTCTGCGCACCCAGCGGCGTCGTGAGCAGAGATGCGGCGGCCAGCGCGGCTAGAATACGCCGCCGGATTGTTTCTTGTGCGCCCATCAGAAATTGAACCTCGTTGTGAACGTCATCGTTCGCATCCCCGCGACACTGGTAATTTCGCCAAACGTCTTGGAACCCAGCACCGTAGACAGCCCTGTATAGTTCGGATGATTCAGCAGGTTCGACGTGTTCCAACTGAAGTCCAGCCGGCGCAGGCCATCGCGCCCGAATGGAATTGTCTTGGTCACTCCCGAATTGATTGAGAATGTCCCCGGGCCGATGACCGAATTTCGCGGCGCATCGCCAAAGCAGGAGGTGGGAATGCTGAACACGGATGTGTTGAACCACTCCAGCAGCGTCGGACTGGAGAGAGAAGGATCGCCGGATTGATTGGCGCGCTCGGAGTTTGTGCCGGGAACATTTTGGCAGGCTTGATTCTTGGAGAAAATCCTCACAGTAAAGGGAGTGCCGGAATTCACGGTGGTCGTGCCGTCTATCCGCCAGGCGCCGAACACACTCTTCTGCCAACCCTTTGCGGCAAAGCGCTGGCGGTCGCCGAAGGGGAGCTGATAACTGAACCGGCCCAAGAATTCATGCGTCATGTTGAAGGAAGAGAGGCCGTAATCTCCGCGCGGATCGGCGTTGTTTTGGATGACCGTTTGGGCGCCTCCGCCGATCGTGCTGGCGTCGTCGAGAGACTTTGAATAGGTGTAGCGTCCCATGAGCATGAGGCCGTGCGACATGCGTTTTTGCAAACGCACCTGCAAACCATGATAGATAGAAATTGCGCCGGAGGTATCGTACGTGAATCCCGCAGCTTGTGTCGCTCCGTTGGTTGCCGAACTGAAACCCAGAAGCTGGTCGAGATGGACGGCGCGCGTGCCCGTGTACATCAATTCGAGGAACGTGCTTCGCGTCAAATTGTATTCGATGCCCGCATTCCAAAAAATCAAGTAAGGCACCTGGTAGTTTGGATTCACGGCCACGGTATTGGTCAGCGTGCCCGGCACGACCGAGGACAGGTTCGTCTGAAAGCTCAGTGGGATGGTGGTGGCCCCTTGCTGCGTCAGCGTGCTTGCTGTCGCGAAGGGCGGTTGATTGGCCATCTCGCCCGCCAGCGTATTCATGTAGGACTCGATGTAAAACATGCTGGAGCCGGCGCGAAACGTCATCTGGTGCTGCCCGGAAAACCATTTTCCCGGCACCTGCCAGGCGATGGCCAAACGGGGCGCAAAGTTCCGATAATGGCCATGGAAGAGCGACGTTGTGGGGCCCGCGACGCAATTCCCGGTCGCCACCGGCGTAACGCATTGCACCTGCGTGAAGTCCGAACTCACGGCCAGATTCGCGATGTGGCCGTTGATTTCCGTGGGCGGAGTGAATGCCTCGTAGCGCAGGCCGTAGGTCATCGTAAATTTCGGGAACATGTGCCAGTCGTCGCTGGCATAGCCGACGAAGCCCCAGTTGCGGAAGTACGTCGCGGTGTCGCCGAATTGGATCTTCGTGTTTGCGGGATAGCCGAGAAGAAAATCCGCGAAATCGTTTCCGATGCACGGCCCGGATGCAGTAGCCGACTGGCAATTGGCGGGAGAACTGACCGGAGCGCCTGCGGCAGTGAGCTGGCTGGTCATCAATCCGGTGAACGAAAACTGGCCGTTCGGCGCGGGATCGGTGTCGCGGTTGATGTCCATTTTCCGGACTTCGCCGCCGGCGGTGATGGTGTGCTTGGCCTCCATCCATCGGAAACTGTCGACGTAGCGATACGTCTGGCTGCGAGCCAGATAAAAATTCGGATCGCTCAGCCCCGTAAAATTGGTGAAGCCGATGGAAGGCAGGCCGAAATCAAAGGGAGCAGTGGAAATTCCCGCGAGGCCGAGTTGCGCGCCGATGTCCGTGAGATCGGAAAATTCGTTCAGACCGAGCGACCGGTTGCGCGAAAAATATAATTGTGATGTGTGCGTGAAGGTCTTGGTCCAGTTCTGCGTCAATCCGATCATCACGCTCTGTCCGCGCGTGAAGGTGTTTCCCTCGATTCCCGGAAAGCTGCTCAGCGAGTGCGACGTGGCGTTGCTGAGGTTGTAGTTCACCTGCAAGCTCAGCTTCGAGGAGATCTGGTGCGTGACGTTTACATTCAGGCGGTTGCTCAAGCCGGGCACATTCGTTTGCAGGTGGTAGTTGAAATTCCGCCCGGCAACATTCGTCACCGGAATATCGGGCAGGGGAATGTAGGCCAGCAGATTCATCGCCTGCGTGCTGATCCGATTGGTGGGAATGCAGGTGCCCGGGGGTGGTAGCGGAGACGACGGCGTGGCCTGGAAGCAGCCAGCATTGGTCAACAAATTTCTCGGGCCGGTCAGGTTTGACAACGGATCATAGAGCTGCACATTGTCCGCGCTGAAGTCGCCGTTTCTCTCCGCCTGCGTCGGCACCGTCGCAAATTGGTCCACCGGACTTCGCGACCACGCCCCGCCGAAATTAATGTAATAAAATGTTTTGTCGCTGCCGTCGTACACGTGCGGAATTTTCAGCGGCCCGCCGATATTGAGTCCGGCGGATTCCGACCAACTGGAAATTTTGGGCGGGTTGGCCTCATAGAGAGAATAGGGCCTGGCATTGAGCGCGGAATCTCCGAAGACATCGTAGAAACTGTAGTGAGTGCGATTGACGCGCTGGCGATTCAAGCGCTGCTCGCCCCACAACGCGTCCACTCCCTGCGGCCCACCCTGAGGGCCGCGCCCTCGCCCGCGTCCGCCAGCGCCACCGCGCTGGACGAAGACTCCTGGCCCTCCGCCCGGCCCACCGCCGTATCCGCCTCCGCCTGGCCCACCTTGCCCGCCGAATCCCGCGGGAGCGCCCTGTCCCGGGATCGCATTCTCACCGTTTCCGAATCCGCCGCGCGTGTCCGGTCCGCCTTCGCCGGCTTGCGGGAAGCCACCCGGCGGCATCTGTCCCATGGCGACAGTTCCCGTCATCTGCACGGCGTCTGCGGAAGCGGCTTGTCCGAGTTGCCCGCCAGGTTCCGAAATATTTTGATCCTCTCTCCCGATTTCGGCGGCATTCTCGTTTTGGCGGTTTAGACCCAATTGCTGAAATGCGCGACGTCCGCCTCCAGGCCCGCCCTGCTGTCCATTGCGCCCGCCACCGCCGCCCTGTGCGGCGTTGCGGCCACTTTTTGCGCCAGGAGAAGCAGTCGCGCTGTTATTGGCTGCGCTCGTGCCTGAATTCGACGCGGCAGGTGTGGCGCCGCCCGCGGCTGGCGCGCCGGGTGGCGCGGACTTCACGTTCTCATTTACAGGCGGTGCGCTCGGAGCCTCAGCCGCATTCTCCGTCGAAGGACGAACAGCAATCGCCGCCAGAGTGCCGACGTCCATTTTCAGATCGATGGGCCCTTGCGTTCCTGAAGCCAGATCGATTTCGCGGGTAGCGGGCACAAATCCGAGTTGGGAGATTTCCACGCGGTAATGGCCTGCGGGAAGGGCGGGGAATTCAAATTTTCCGTTTTCATCCGTCCAGGTTATCCACGCCTTTCCAGTGGACGTCTGAGTGATGCGCAGCGTCGCGCCGGGAACGGCCGTTCCGTCAGGCGCGCGCGCGCTTCCCGCCAGTTGTGAATCTGCCGGCGCATTAGCGTCCGAATTGTCCTGCGCGGCGAGCGGAACACCTAAAGCGGCCAGCGCCACTAGCAGCTCCGCGAGAAGCACTGCCAATCTTCTACCCAACAACTTTCACGCCCCTTCCAGCCCTTAGAAGATACCGATTTTACGCTTCCTCGGTTCCAATATTCGCGGCCCGGAAGTAGACAACTTTCAAGCTTAACCCACCACGTGCTCACTTAGACGGGACCTCCTTCTAAAGGGTTACCCGTCGTCTGGTATGGCGGGCCAGGCCGTGAGAAAATGGCGGTTTGGAGACATTTTGAATCTCTTGCCGGCGATTGTGTCGAGTGGCGCGGCAGCCGCAGCGGGAATTACCGCCTGGGGCGCGGTCGCTCCGTCTTCGGAATTGTTCGGGCCGACGCTGAGGCACACGGCTTCCTCTCAGAAGATCGCGCTCACGTTTGACGATGGACCAAATCCGGCGGTCACTCCGCGGCTTCTGGAATTGTTTGACCGCTATTCTGTCCGCGCGACATTTTTCTTGATCGGGAAATTTGCGCGCGCCTGCCCGGATCTTGTGAAGGAAATTTCCGCCCGCGGCCACCTGATCGGAAATCATTCGGACACGCATGCCAATCTATTTTTTCAGTCGCGCTCCGGAATTCGGGACGAACTGGTGCGGTGCCAGGAGGCCATCGCCGCTGCCTCACACGCGGCCCCGCCGCGCTGGATGCGTCCGCCGTACGGTTACCGCAGCCCTTTGCTTTTTGGAGAAATTCGCCGCGCCGGAATCCGCGGCGTCGTGATGTGGTCGAAAAGTTGCCGGGACTGGAAACCGCAGCCCCCCGAGCGTCTGATCGAGAGTCTCTCTCGCGCCGCTCGTCCGGATCAGCCGCAGGGCGATATCGTCCTGCTGCACGACGGCGATCATCGCGCCCTCGGCGCCGACCGTGTTCATGTCGTCGCCGCGCTCGAACATTGGCTCCCGCGCTGGCGCGATGCGGGCGCGGAATTTGTTACAATGGAATCGTCGTCCGTAACGGAAACGAGCGATACGTTGCGACCGCCCCGCGCTTGAGCCGCTGAGCGCGGGCGTACAGAGAGCAGGGACATCATGGACGAGCGACAGTTTTATACCGAGAAGCAGGAAACCAAAACCATTCCCCTCACCTGTCCGGCGTGCCGCAGGGAAGACAACTATCCGATCCGCTGGATCGTCCGCACAAAAAAAAGCGAATTGCCGCGCGGTGCGGGAGAAGAGGATAAGAAGCGCTTCGCGCTCGCCCGTTCGTATATGGTTCGTGTGGATGAGCTGGTGGCGTGCCGCAAATGCAGGAAGCGCTTTGAACTTACCGGGCAGAGCGTCGTGCTGGTTACCTCAAACGTGGCCGCCCCCGACTCGGCGGATTTCGATCCCGAAAATTTTGGGAACAGGTAGGACGGGCTTCAGCCTGTCAGCTTTTGAATTATTTCAAGAAGGGCAATCGGGCTCGCACGTGTTCGCCATCAAGACATCAGGAAAAAACCAGACAGGCTGAAGCCCGTCCCACTTCAAATCTCCGGATACATCTCGAAAAACGCTTCGACCGATTGCCGGAGCGTCTCCTCGATCTGTTCCTTGCTTCCTTCGATCAAGTGCATGGTCACGCGCCCCTTCCGTCCATCTTTCAGCGTGACGCCCGCATCGCCGACTTCGCCCAGCTCGTCCGCCGGAAACAACCGCATCCCGTACACCAAAGCCAGCTTGGCCATCGTGTCTCCTCGTAAAATGCAAGCTTAAGCTGGCTTGCGGTGCGCGTCAAACGGAGGGCAAGCGGCACACGTTTTAGCCTGTGGGTTTTGGTTCTTGCAAGGACCAACCCCCGCAGGCTAAAGCCCGCGCTACTTTTACATCTTGTCCAGGCCTTCGTTCAGCTCGATATACGTGCCCCACGGATCGGTCATAAATGCCAGGGAGATGCCCAGGTCGGGTCGTTTGGTGAAGGGCATGTCTAACTTTACTCCGTTGGCCTCCGCCTTCTTGCAAAACGCCTCGAGCCCCACAATCTCGAAACCGATGTGATCGAGCATGCGCCCCTTGGTCGTCACGGTTGGCGTGTCGGATTTCGTAAACGTCAGGTTCACGCCGGGCAGGTCCGCGGCGTCGAATTGGCCGCGCTTCCCCGGCTTGGCGCCGAACATCTTGGCGTACCACGATTGCATCTCCAGCACATTGGAACCGCCCGTGTCTGCGATGTAGAAATGCACGTGGTGGAAGGCAATCGGAACGGTTTGTGTCTTTTCCTCCAGAATCTCGACGCGCGTCAGATGGTCCGGCGTCCACACGAAGCCCTGGCCGGGGTTCTGACCGACTTCCGTGTTTAATCCAGCCGCCTTCCACCGGGCCAGTGCCGCCGTGGTGTCGGGCACATGAAACCCGATGTGGCCAACAACCGACCCGACGCTTGGGGCCGTGGCATCGCCTTTCCGTACAAGGATCAGGACGCCGGGGAATTTGAAAACTTCGTTCGGTCCCAGCTTGCCTGGGACGCCGCCCATCGCCGTCCAGAACGTCTTGGCGGCATCCACGTCTTGCACCATGAAATGCACGTGGCCCATGGATACGCCGGCTGCATTCGGCGCGGCAACTTGCGCCCACGATGCGCGGGCGGGAATCAACATCGCGAGCCCCAGAATCAGAATCAGTTTTTTCATTGAATTGCTCCTTGTGTCGGCCAAGTTGATGAATGATCAGTCATCCATCCCGGACGGAACCAGTTTTCTGCTTCCTGGATCAATCATGGAATCATTGCGCATGACAGTAAGTTACCCGCCATTCCATGTCAAGAAAAGCCTTACCAAGTGGCGCCGGCGTCCCGCCGGCTCTGGGCCTATTTCCCGGACTCAAACATTGCCCGCAAGATTCCGGCGCTGCCGTTAGAATCGACGCAGTTATCGAATCTCCGCGTAGGGCCGGAAGGGCGTATAATTGCGGCATCCCTGGGCACGGAATCCGCATCGAAGCTGGCATCGGAGAAATTATATGAAAATTAATTTACCGATTCTTTTCTTGGTTGCGGGGTTATGGACAAGCGGAACTGTAGTCGCCGCTCAGATGCCCGCGGGACCTGCGCAAGGCCCCGCCGTGCAAACTCCGCCAGCGCAACCTCCTGCGGCGCAACCGGCGGCTGCTTCCCCGGTTTCGGATTCCGCTCCTAAGGCCGCACCGGTAAGATACGTGGTTCCTTCCGGCACGCGCTTACCTCTGATCCTGCACAACGCCGTGACCACGCGAAATGCTAAGCCGGGTGACCCGATCTACCTCGAAACCCTCTTCCCAATCGTGATCGACAACCGAATTCTCATTCCCGCCGGATCCTACGTGCAAGGCGAGATCCAGGAAGCCAAGCGCCCCGGCAAAGTAAAAGGCACGGGCGAAATCCGCCTGCGCCTGAATTCCATGATTCTTCCAAACGGCTACGCGGTGGATTTTAACGCCGTCCCCACCAATGCCGGGACGGGCGGGAACGAAGCGACCGACAAAGAAGGAAAAATTCACGGCGATACGGACAAGGGCAATGACGTCGGAACCGTTTTGAAAACGACCGGAATTGGGGCAGGCGTCGGAGGGCTCGCCACGCAGAGCGCCAAGGGCGCGGGCATCGGCGCCGGCGCCGGCGCGGCCGTCGGCCTCGCAGCCGTGCTGCTCACGCGCGGCCCCGAACTGGAACTCCCGCGCGGCACGACCGTTGACGTCGTCCTCGATCGCAACGTCTACCTCGATTCCACTCGCGTCAATTTCACCGATCCCGGCCACGCCTCGGCGCTTCCCGGCCCGCCCAGCCGCGAACCCACGCGCAGCCGATCCCCTATTTAGCTCTTGTTGTTCGACGCAGATGTTGGAACCACCAAGTGGCACAGGCTTCAGCCTGTGGGTTTTTCGATCCGGCTCAAGTCGCAAACCTGACAGGCTGAAGCGTGTTCCACTAAAAGCCCGCCGCGGAATTGTTAATGGAAGGGAAAAAATGTTATTAACCTTCAGTAATATAAGCTACGCAGTTAAGGAACGGTTCTCATTCGTTTTTGTGAAGCGGAGCGGGCTGAATGTTTCCCAATCGAGGCTGGTCATTTTCTCGGCGATCCATTCGCCGATGAGTTTGGCCGTGACTGGGGCAAGCAGAATCCCGTTGCGATAGTGCCCGGTCGCGATCACCAAGCCATCGATTTCCGCCGGCCCCAGGATGGGCAGTTGATCGGGCGTGCCGGGCCGCAATCCGCACCAGGTCTCGATGATCTCCGCTTTCGCCAGTTCCGGCACAAGCTCATTCGCCGCCGAGAGAATTTTTTCGATGCCGCCGGAGGTGACACGCTTTTCATAACCCGCGTTCTCGATCGTGCTGCCCACGACCACCGTCTGCGGGTTCTCTTCGCCTCGAGGGACAAGATAACCGCGCTCGGAGCGCAGCACATGACGAATGGGCGTTCCGGAATGGCGCAGAGCGGCCATCTGCCCGCGCACCGGAAGAGTCGGTGCATAAGGTGCTGCCTCCGGAATTTGCGATGACCAGCAGCCCGCCGCAAGCACCACCTGCGCCGCGTGAAAAATTTCGCCCCTTGAAGTTTTCACGCCGGAGCATTTTTTTCCGTCGAGCGCGAGCGAAGTCACTTCCACCCCGGGGCACAACGCCGCGCCCGCGGAAGCCGCTGCGGCTAGCACTGCGGACGTCAAAGCACGCGGCTCAATCCAACTTTCCTCAGGAAGCAGCGCCGCCAATCGAGCCTCCCGGCCCAGCGCAGGCTCCATACTTCTGGCTTCTTCCACGCGCATCGGTTCGCAGGCGAGTCCAAGCCCGTGGTGCAGCGCCACCAGCGTGCTCAATTCGCGTTCCGCGTCGCCATGGCAGATAACTTCGAGCGCCCCGCCCGCGCGAAAACCGGCGCACAAGCCGGAGGCATCTTCCACGGCGTCAACAAATTTCGGATACAACGCCAGGCTGGCGCGCCCCAGCGGAACGAGTGGAATCGCCGCCGGGCAATCCGGGGCGGGAGACAACATCCCCGCCGCCGCCCAGGAAGCTTCGCGCATGAGTTCCTGGCGGTCCAGCAGGGCGACGCGCAAATTCCGCTCCGCCAGGTCGAACGCAATCGACCCGCCGATAATTCCCCCGCCGACGATCACCACATCGTACATTTCCACGCCATTATCGTATCAGTTTGCAAGCCGGATTTTGCCACGCGGACCCTTTTGGAACTCGAAGTTCACTCGAATCCCCCCTGTGAAATTTTCGCCAGTCTATTCAACAGAATTGGCAAACGCATTTGGCTGCCGACGTCCGGCAAGAGGTAGCCAGGCAGAGCATCCGTGAAGGCCGGCGTTTCCAGCAACATTCGAAATTGCTCCGCCACGAAGGATCGCACTTCGCCCGCATGGGTCATCTCCTTGATGATCTCTTCGCGGCCATCAATGACGGCCAGCAGGTCTTCGAGGTCATGGCTGTTCGCGAAATCGCCGCGCCCACGGCCCTTGAACGCGTCAAGCTTTGTGGCAACAAAATACGGAGCGGTGATCACGCGAATGAAAAGTCCTGGTTCAAGTTCTAATTCTTTTGCCGCATCCATTCCAGCTTGATACCAGCGATTTGTGAACCCGAGAATTTTTTCATCGATCGGCATTACGTCTAATTTCATTCCGTCGATCACCCAGCGATATACGGGCGCGCCTTTGCTCGTATCCTCCTGAAAGCCAAGGGACCGCAATCGCGCAGAAAAATTGGCAAAATCAGCGTACGAAGTAATTTCAGCGATCACATCAACGTCGAACGTCGGTCGAACTTCCGCCGCGGCCTTGTCGGTAATAAACAAGCCTGTCGTGCAGCCTCCAACAAAGACTACTTCGTTCAACAGAGGGCCCAGGCGCCTGGCGACTTCCTTGAGAAGATCAATGTTGGAATTCGGCATGTCGCGGCGATTGTAATCTCACTTTGAGCTCTTCTTCGGCAATTTGCCGCTCGCGTGTCCTCCCATCGCGAATCGCATCGATGAGCGCGAGCATCTCGTAGAGAAAGGGATCGCGCAGAGCCGCTCTCGGAACGGTTTTATACAGTGGAGCAAACGAATACCCTCGCGTCTTCCCTTCTAGAAATGGCCAAACGGGAGGGGAGTCGGTCCCCGCAGAAATTCGACTTTTTAGCGGCTCGGCAGCATATCCGGTGGGAACTCCTCGTGTGAGTTCCCCGCGTTCCGGCGGGAAAGCATACTTTAGTCCATGGATCAAAAACTCTTCGAGGGCAGGCTTATTGGGAGTCTCGTTTAATACCGCTCCTCCAAGCAAAAGGGCCCCTTTAGCGCGTTGAACGGAGGCATGAACCTCAGAGGCGCTTAGGAAGAGCTCTTTAGCAATCTGCGCATACGACGGCCTCCCATGGTCGTATTCAAGGAGCTTGATTAGAACCACAACATCCTGAGGCTTCAAGTACATGATCTGATTATACATTCGTTATTCGCGAATAGCAAATGGAGTCGCGTTTACCAACCCCCCATGGCGATCCCCCCATTCGATATGCTAGATTTAGCCGGGTTCCAGCCTAAAACGATTTCACCAGTTCAGCGGAAAGCACGCGCGCTTTTTCGGCGAGACTCTGTGCGCGCACCCAGTCGTCGGCCATGATGGCCTCGTGCGACTGGGTCAGGAATCCTTTTATTTTTTCCATCAGGTCCTTTTGCGCCGCGCTGAGCTGCTTTCCATTGGCCATCTGCAGATTTTTATCCGCGGTGGTGATGTTGTCGGTCGTGTTTTTCTTCGTCGCGGCCAGGTCCCTGGGGGAAAGTTGCGGCGAAATCTGCGGCGGCGCCGGTTTGGCGGGCGCCGGGTCGGCCGTCTCGGCCGATGCCGGGCGGCGTGGTGGGGCGGGGCGTTTGGCCGGCGCGGGCGGCGGGGCGGGAGACGGCACCTCCGGCGCGGGTTCCTCGGCGGTACTCACGGGCGGCGGCACTTCCGGCTGCGGCATCGGCGAAGCCTCTTCCGGCGGCGGTGCGCTTACCGACGGTGGCGCGGCGCGCACGATATGCTTGCTCGCGCACCCCGCCAGGCCGGCGGAGCCTGCACACAGCAGCGCGAGAAGTTGGATTTTACGCATCAGATGCTCCTCGCGACGGCCGCGCCCGGGTCCCGCGAGCGGGAGAGCGCGGACTCCGATTGGCGAGCCAGCGGCAAATTGATCCGAAACGTCGTGCCGCGTCCAACCTCGGACTCGAAGTTTATTGATCCGTTGTGTAATTGTACAGTTCGAAAGGCGCTGGCCAGTCCGATCCCGCTGCCTCCCTGCCGCGTCGTAAAGAAAAGTTGGAAGATGCGCTGGCGGTGCTCGGGAGCGATGCCCCGGCCCGTGTCCCGGATTTCAATCTCGGCCATTTCTCCGCGCCGGCGAAGCTCCACAAAAAGCTGGCCCCCTCCGGGCATGGCATCGAGGGCGTTCACCAGTAAATTAAGAAGCGCCTGCTTCAACAACGGTCTGTCAACCAGCACATTCCCCACCCCGGCGTCCAGGCGGGACTCGAGTTTGACGTTGGCCTTGTCGAACTCCGGCCGCTCCACGGCCAGCACTTCCTCCAGAATTCCCTTGAGGCCGGATTCTTCCTGGTGCATCTCTGGAGGACGCGTGAAATCGAGGAAGCGTTTCACGACGCTGTCCAGCCGGTCAATTTCATTGTCCAAAACGCGAACCGCCTGAAGCTGCAAACCGTCGGCGTCCGGCAGGCTGGCTTTCAGATTTTCCAGCCAGATGCGCATCGAGTTCAGCGGATTTTTCACTTCATGGGCCACGCCCGCGGTGATTCGTCCGAGGTTGGCGAGGCGTTCGGAAACTTGCAGTTGCGTGCCGATGCGTTCTCTCGACTCCAGATCCTTGAATTTCACGAGTGTGCCCATACGCGCGTCGCCTTCGCCGATCACCTCGACGCTCACGCCGACACGCCGCGGCGGGCCATCAATGCCGGACAGCACCACTTCGGCGGATGCCACAGGTTCGAATTCTCCATCCCGCAGCTTGATCGCTTCCCGGACTTCATGATCGGGAGGAAAAATATCTTCCGCGCGGCGCCCCAGAAGCTGATCCGACGGCAGGGAAAGAAACCGTTCGACGGCAGGGCTCACCATGACCGCCCGGCCTTCGACGGAAAATAACAGCAAGCCGTCGTCGAGACCGCCGAGAACTTGGTCGATATTTTCGCGCAAATTACTGAAAATTTCGCGGACCCCGCGCAGTTGCATTCCGATCTGGCTGATCTTGGTGCTGACCTGGCCGAATTCGTCCCCGCGCTCCAGCGGCTTCTGGTCGAATTCTCCTTTGGAAATGCGGTCCAGCTGGTCGGTGATCCTTTTGATCGGCGCCAGGGAAATGCTGCTGACGAACGCCGCGAGCAAAACGGAAATTCCCACCGAGGCCAGCGCGAGCAGCGCCGCCGACCGCAAAGCCGGAGTGATATTCGCGCGCAACAAGCCAGCCTGCACGGCTACGCGAACGGACCCGAAGGGTATCTGGTGGCCGGGCCGGCCCAGTTGGAATGGATAAGTCACTTCGTAAGCGCGCAGCGGCGGACCGTACAGCAGGCGGTAGAGTTCCTTAAACTGGTTGACAAAGCCATTGGAAACAAGGTGCTCGATGCCGGCCCGGACCGGCACCGGATTTCTAGGAAGGGACTTATCGCTCGAGACCAGCACTGTACCATTAGTGTCGGAGATGGAAACCTCGTAAATCAGCGGCGAATACTCCAGTTGGGCGTCAATCGAGGAGGCCAGCGGCGCGCTGTCGTCAAATGCTTGCTGGACATAGGCGCGCAAATCCGCCGTGCTCTCCGAAGCCGGCGCCTTTCCTGCCTTGGCCGCGTCGGCCAGGGCGATCTGGGCCTGGAAAAATATCTGTCTGGCGACCAGTTGCGCGCGATCATCCGCCTGCCGGATGACCTGCCGTGCGAGGTTCATCACGTAGAGCGTGGAATTCACGCCCACCACGGCAAGAACCAGCGCCGCTGTGGTCAGCGTAATCTTCGTTTTCAGGCGAAGTTGCATGTGTTGCCCTGCGCCTCACTGCGAGGGAGATTTCGCAGCCTCGTATTCCTTCAGCTTATTGTGCAGGGTTTTCAGGCTGATTCCCAGCAATTCGGCGGCGCGTGTTTTGTTATTAGTAGATGCAAGGGTCTGCAAAATGAGTTCGCGTTCGGCAGCTTCCACCGTGGTTCCCAGAGGAAATCGCAGCGATGCCAGATCGGATGCGGTCGCCGCGGGGGCGTGGCCGAAATCCGCCGGCAGGCTCGCGCGGCCGATCAGGTCGCGGTCGGAAACAATGGCGGCGCGTTCCAGCACATTGCGCAACTCGCGGACATTGCCCGGCCAGGAGTAGCTGGCAAACAGATCGAGCACTTCGGGATTCACGCCGCGAACGTGACGCCCGTGTTTGGCGTTGATATCGCGCAAAATGTGTTCCACAAGAAGCGGAATGTCTTCCTTGTGATCGCGCAGCGGCGGCAGCTGAATATGAAACACATTCAAGCGAAAATAGAGGTCCTGCCGCAATTCGCCCTTGGCCACGGCCTGCTCGGGCTCCTTATTCGTCGCGGCAAGCACGCGCACGTCCACCGGTGTTTCCACTTTGCTGCCGAGGCGCCGTACTTTGTGATCTTCCAGCACGCGCAGCAATTTTGCCTGCGTCGGCGCGGGCATCTCGCCGATCTCATCGAGCAGCAGCGTGCCGCCATCGGCCAGCTCGAAACATCCCAGCCGCCGTTCCGCCGCGCCCGTGAATGCGCCGCGCTCGTGGCCGAAAATTTCGCTTTCCATCAAGGATTCGGGGATTGCGGAACAGTTGATCGCAATGAAGGGGCGGTCGCCGCGCGGCGATAACCGGTGAATTGTGCGCGCCAGAATTTCCTTTCCAGACCCGGTTTCACCGGTCATCAGCACGGATGCCGACGATGGCGCCACTTGCTCGACCAGATGCATCACCTCTTGCATCACTTTGGACTGCCCCACCAGATCGCCCAACTTGCCGGATTCGCGCAGTTGCCGGGTTAGCGCCGCAACTTGCTTGCGGTCTCGAACGCGCCCGAGCGCGCGGTCCAGCAGCACATGCAGGACCGCGCCCTTAAGAGGCTTTTCGATGTACCAGAATGCGCCGGCTTCGATGGCCGCCACAATGCGTTCTTCGCTGCCCTTGCCGGTGATGACGATCGCCGGAACGTGTTGCAATTCTTCGCCGAGCCGCGCCAGCAGGTCCAGGCCGTTCATTCCGGGAAGCTCCACGTCGGCTATCAGCACGGCCGGAGCGAACTCGGAAAATTTTGCAAGGGCGTCTTCCGCGCTGCTTACGCCCAGCACTTCGTATCCCCACCGGCGTAGCAGCGCTTCATATCCCAGGCGAGCGTTTTCTTCGTCCTCGACGATCAGGACGCGGTCAGGAGAAGGTTTCGCAGTTTCAAATCGGCTCGCTTCAGCCATTCAGTTTTTTAGCTGTCCCTGGGACGTAGGGGCGGCGCCTCACTTCGAATCTACCAGTACCACCCCGGTAATGCCAAGCTGAGATACGCGGCGAGGGTTTCTTCGCTCGAATACATGGACGGGCGGCCCCGCATTTGAACTGGGTTCGAACCTGCGCGCGCCCTGTGCTTCTCGGGTTTCGAAGGGTTAGGCGGATTTGCAACTCTGCGTATCCGGAGAATTCATTTCGGAGAACTGTGGCCGGCGCACTGCAGCACCCCAAGGTATCTTTTCCACGGGCCCACGGCCTCGCGATACTGGTGGGCCATGATCCTGGAGATCTGGTGCAGATGAGTCATGTCGTGAGCGGCCCAACTTGCCAGCAGCTCTGAAAGATTAACTGCTCCGAGCGCCGGATGCCGTCCGCGCCGCTCGAGATCTTCTTTCCGCAGATTCAAGGCGCGCAATTCGTCCAGGCTTTCCGACCGCAATCCGGCAAATTCATCTAACAGCTGCCCGAGCGACTTGTCTTTGCTCTCTCGAATTTGTTTCCAACGATCGAAGGGCTCAAACTCCCGCGTCTCGCCAAATTGCAGGATCATCCTGGCCCGCGGCATCCAATTCGTGCGTTCGCCGTTAATCAGATGGCCGACGACATCGAACGCGCTCATCGTCTTTTCACCTTCATTTCGGAGCGTCCACGTTTCCGGCAGATCGCGCAGCAGCGCATCGAGAGCAGCGGGGGTGCGGGTGAGCAACGAAATTGTGTGTTCCAAGTTCTGTTCCATGATGCTCCTCAATTCAAAGGCGGCCGCCTTCGAGAAATTACAATTGTATCTCCACCGCTTTGCATGCGTCAGCACGCCGTGTGCATCGGTGACGTAGTTTAGCGTGAGTAAAAGGAAAGGCGGCCCAAAATGGGAAAGTCTTCCGGATGTTTGAATCCTCCGGCCTGCCTGAGTGGCACAAGCTTCATCCTATGGCTTGTCTGTTCCGCGCGCGCAAACTCACAATCCCGCCGCCGCGGGACTGTGCTTCTGAGATGGCCGTGGGGCCTTTGAAGTGGCCTGCGTGAATTCCTAACATCTGGGCTTGCATGGGACTGGCGTGTTCTCAACTCCTTACCCGCCAGACAATTAGATGGGAAATAATCCTTTGCGGCATGCACTGCCAATATATAATGGCACCGTTTTACTGTCCGAGATTGTGGAATGCTTGAGGCGCGGTGCCAAAGAAACTTGCGCCTGGGAATGGAATCATCCTTAATGGTCCGATGCTCAGGACTTTTAATATTTCATTTTGAACTTGCTGCTCGCGGAGGTTTACCTTCATGTTGCGACTGATCATGCGGGGCGCAGGTCTATTGATCTTAATTTTCCTACTCGTTCCAACCGGTTTCTCGAAGCATGCGCCAAAGAAATCGCATAAGGATCTCAAGAGGGCAGACGACACGACGGCTGCAGCCTCCTCCGAACCAATCCCCTCATCCGACGCTGCAAAAGCCGCTGAAACCGCGTCTGCGGAAGCGGCTTCCACGGTCGCCCCTGCCTCTCCGGCCCAGGACAAAGCGAGCAGCAATAAAGGCACCAACGATGACTATAAGCCCAATCCGATATTTACACCCATGCTGGCGACGACGGGAACGATTGGACTGTTCACACTTGAAACAGCCGACACCATCCCGAAGGGCGGCTTTGCATTCTCCGCATTCGGAAATAAATTCGGCCGCATGCCGGGAAGTGTCACCCTACTCCAAGTCGGCGTGGATCTTAGTTACGGAATTACGGACAACTTGAATGCCTATGCTGCCTTTGATCCCTACGGGCACGTGCATGTCGGTTGTCCCGGCCAGTTAAGTTTGCGTTCGATTCCCTTGTCATCCACCTGCGCCCCTTTGGCTTTCGGAACCCCGGTCCCCAATTCGTTTTTTCCCGTGGTCGCCGGCAGCGGTCCGGGGTATGTGGAGGATTATCCCTTTGCCTCCAACAATACGGGCGGGATCGGGGATTTAACTCTGGGGCTCAAGTATGCGTTTCTGTCCGAGCGGCAAGGCGCTCCGGTCAGCTTTTCAATCCGCAACGATCTGATTATTTCCACCAAAACGGATGTGAACAAGCTGCTTGCCAACGGAACGCAAGCGAGTCCGCTGAGCGATATGGTTTCCCTGGCACTCAGCAAGCAATGGAGCAACCTCATCACTGGAACCTTCAACTTCGGATATATGTTCGTCCGCGCCCCGCGCGACAATCAGGGCGAACCCCTATTTGCCATGCCCGATCAGGTCAGGACCGGGGTGGGTTTCCAAATGTTCCCCGGGAGGCGCTTCCAGCCGATGATGGAGTACTCGGGCGTGGTTTTCGTCACTGCTCCGGCCACACCGCCGGACAATTCCTTCGGCGCGCGCGATCCCATCGATGGCGTTTGGGGAATTCGCATGTACCCCTGGAAGTACCTTGCTTTCGACGTCGGCTACCGGTACATGCTGAACCTGAGAGACCTCAACGACCGCCACGGGTTTGTGGTAAAGATTGGGACCGCCTATTGGCCCGAGAAGCCCCCGCCGGTCAACCATCCCCCCACGATTTCGTGTACGGCGGACAAGACCTCGGTGTATCTAGATTCGGGCGATATGGTTACAGTTAGTTGCACGGCCTCGGATCCCGATGATGACCCCTTGACCTACACCTGGTCATCAACTTGCGGCAAGGTGGATGGCAACGGACCCCAGGTCCGCTGGCTTTCCGCCGGTGTGCCGCTGGGTTCGTGCACCATTCTGGCGAAAGTGGACGATGGCCGCGGCGGCTCCGCAAGCTCCAGTGTCCCCGTGCGAGTCGAACCTAAGCCGAATCGTCCTCCGACGATTACCTGCTCGGCGGACCGCTCCTCGGTCTTTGCGGGAGAGAAGGTTCACATCACCACGAATGCCAGCGACCCCGATGGCGACCCGCTGACTTACATCTGGCGCGCCAGCGCCGGACAGATCGCGGGCAACGGCGCCGCCGTGGACTTCGATACGACGGGCCTAGCTCCGGGGAATTACACAGTGACGGCGCGCGTGGAAGACGGCCGCGGCGGGGCCGCGGATTGTTCGTCGACCGTCGAGGTAAAGCCCGTGCCACCGCCGCCGCAAGCCAGCAAGATCAGCGATTGCGCCTTCGGCAAACCGCTCAGCACGCGCATTGACAACGTCTGCAAACGCATCCTCGATGACGTCGCCCTCCGCCTTCAGAATGAACCGCGAGGCAGCGCCGTGATCATCGGCTATTCCGATCCCAAAGAGGCCAAGCCCGAGAAAATCTCCGGCGACCGCGCCACCAACGCGGTGAAATATCTGGGCGAAAAGGGCATTGACCCCTCGCGGGTCACCACTCGCACCGGCAGCGGTCAGGCCGGCGCCACCGATAACCGCCGCATCGACGTAATCTGGGTGCCTGAGGGCGCAACGTACTAGCGCGCTCTTCGGCGTCCGAAAATTCCGGGCCCCACGCTTTGCCGCACTTGTGGCAAGGCGTGGGGCCCGAACCATTTTGGCCCGTTCCAAACGGGGGGGATGATCAATCGCAACACGACAGTTCGTCTGATCCCCTGACGTATCTGTTTCGGAATGAACCAAACGTGCAAGTCGCCGTTCCTAAAAGTCAATACTGCCTGCGCACATTCGGTACACCCGTACTAGTGCACTGTTTCACTTCGAAGCGCTAAATCAGGGTGCACACACGAAACTAACGATTGAAACATGGAGCGTGATTTGGCATTTCTCCTCACATTGGAACCCGAGGCTTCATGAGGAACTCTCAGAGATTGCTGGTGCTGCTTGGGGGGTTGGCACTCTCAGCGGCAGTCTGCCCGCCTTCACATGCACAGACCGTGATTCTAGACGCTAGGGTGCTAGAGTCGGTCACTGTGAACGTGACGGGAGGGGCGACGGTTAACTTTGCGCTCCGGCCCAACACGGCGGCCAATGCCGGCAGCACAACAAGCACGATTCGAACCGCGTGGGTTTTAAGGCGTGGCCGCACCCGGGTCAGTGTGTGGGCGTGGGTACCGAAAGGCGCCGCGGCCTTGACGGACGGCGCGGGTGACAATATTCCGGCCAGCGCGGTAACTGCCACGGCTGCCGGGTCCGGGAGTGCGGGTGGCGCATTGAATACAGTGGCGAGCGGCGGTGCGGGCGTTCCAGCCTTCATTACGCCGGCTGCGGCCACAGGCGTACAGATCGGCCAAATCCGTATCAACCGCCGCAACAGGACGGGCAACACCGCGACGACGCTGACCTGGAATATCAACACCACCGGCGTTCCGCAGTTGCCTGCGGCAACCTACACCGGATCGGTGAACATTCAAGCACAAGCCACGCCCTGAACAAATATGCTCTGACGTGTATGCTCCGACGTGTTCCGTCCAATTTACAGAAAACTTCAGGCTCCATGCCCGGCCGCTTGGCGGTTAGGTATGGAGCCCGAATTCTTTTTGGTCCTTCCAATCAGGGCGAATGGGCGCTGTTTGAAATGGACCAGGAAAAAAAGCCTCACAACAAACTGAGAGGGATTTTTCTGAAGAGCCTTCTTGCAGGGTCTGTTTCAGAATAGTCCAAAGGTACCAAGCGCAGTTCCTAAATGACAATAGCGCACTCGCGATTTCGGTACATCCGTACTAGTGCACTGTTTCACTTCGAAGCGCTAAAACGGTGTGCGCACACGAAAGCTACGATTGAATCACGGAGCGCGATTTGGAAACCCGAGGGGATAACCCCTCAAAACAAACTTTATCGGAGGCTTCATGAAGAACTTTCGGAGATTGCTGGTATTTGCAGCGGGGATAGCGCTTGCAATGAGTATCCCCTCGGCTGCGAACGCCCAGTTGAATTCCAACGTCGGTACCGTGACTCTAAACGCGACTTTGGCGGAATCGCTCACGGTGAACGTGACGGGAGGCGCGATAGTTAACTTTAATCTTGCCGCCAATACCGCGGCCAATCCGGGCAGCACCACAAGCACGATCCAAACCGCATGGGTCGTGAACACTGGCCGCAACAAGGTCACGGTCTGGGCGTGGGTGGCCAATGGCGCATCTGCCTTGACTGATGGCGCGGGTGACAACATCCCGGCGAATGCAGTAACCGCAACGGCGGCCGGCTCTGGCAGCGCGGGTGGGGCGTTGAACACTGTAGCCAGTGGCGGCGCGGGCGTTCCGGCCTTCATTACTCCGGCTGCCGCTACGGGCGTACAGATCGGCAATGTTGCGATCACTAATGCCAACAGGGCGAGCAACACCACGACGACACTCACCTGGAACATCAACACGACCGGCGTTCCGCAGTTGCCGGCGGCAACCTACACGGGAACGGTGAACATTCAGGCTCAGGCCACGCCCTAAGCCTCCTGATTTAACCATGGTCCATCCAATACGACTTGCATTTTCGGGACATTGGGCCTGGAGATACGCTCTCCAGGCCGCGTGTCTTTTGCTGTGCGCATTGTCGCTCCAGGCGCAGACGGTGCGTCCGCTCATTGACGAAAACATCGTGCAGCAGCGGGACAAGAAGGCCAAAGGCAAGATCGAATACGTGAACGACACTTTGGAACCGCTTACGGTCACCCTCGACACCCAGAGCTTCACTGTCTCTGACACCGGCGAGATCTCGTACGCGCCCTTGAACAGCTCGATCCACGTCAAGCTGTCCGACAGTAGCTTCCGGATTCTACCCAAGCAGAGCTACCTGGTTTTTTATGAAGCCAGCGCGGATACCATTCCTGCGTGGTTCGTCGTTTACGCCACGTTTGCGGGCTACAAAGAAACGACTGCGGAAGGCCTGAAGATTCATCTCCTGTTGCCGCACACGATTTACCTTTTGCCGAAACAGGGAGTGAAAAAAGAAGAGCTGACCGTCAAGACAGCGAAATACGATCCCCAAGCCAAGGTTGTCAAGGTGAGGGTGGAGAACACCGGGCCGGCCTTTTGCCGGGTTCTTGAAGCGGACGTGACCTCCTCGCGTGACGAGGCGACTAGTAACGGATTTCCTGTCTTCCCTCACAGCGAGCGGGAAATCGAGATTCCCTGGCCGGGCACGGCAGGTCCTACCAAGGTCGTCCTGCAGCTGGAGCCCTTTCGCTTGGAACAAACTATCCATGGCACCACGCCGTGATGCCTTGGTTTTGCTACGCCCGCCCTTGCCAAATCGCACTTTGTGCGACCTGGCTGAGTTTTGTGTTGGCGTTTGCCGGCGCCGTTTGCGCCCAAGTGATCAAAGTGGAAGCCGGGGCTTCGGACATGGTCCCGACGGTCGGCGGTTCCCTTAGCGTTCAGGGGCCAGGCTATGAAGGCTACCTCGGTGCGGGAGTACTCAGCGGGGCTTTCCGGCTGGGAACGTATGCGAAAACATCGATCGGTCCCTATCAGTTCACAGCAGGGGACCAAAGTCTCGCGATCAACCTTCCGACGGACATCTTTGGCGGTGAGGAGTTTCTCACCACGAGAGGGGTGGGCGCAACGCTTCCGGGAAACGACCATGTCTTTGTCTTCGCCGGAGTCACTACCTTGCCCGCAGGCACGCCGTTGTTTCAAGCGTTTCAGAATCAAACCGCCTTGGCGTTAGTTTTCCTCGATAAGGCAATCACCCCAAACTTTCACTTCTACTCGCGCAATATTGTTTCCCATCAGCAAACCTGGATCGAGGGATTCGATTGGCGGGTGCGCGAATGGCTGAAGACCGACTTCGCCGCCGGGATTGGTTCCAACAAGCCTTATTTTGCCGCGAGTATTGACGCCGATCGCAACTGGTATGATATCAAAGCGGGCTACATTGGGGCGGGTAGCGGGTTTCGCCGGATCACCACGCCCTCTCTTTTTGCCTCGGAACCGGACCGGGAGAATCTTCTGGTGACCGTAAAACCGTTCTCCAGCCTCGAACTTACCGCTGGGCACGAAAATTTTCTTGCGCCTCAAGAAGATCTCAGCGCCCCTTTCGAGCGGGCCACTGTTGACCAGTTGCAGTCGAGCTTTGATCTGGCCAAGTTTCGACTGGGCGCCGGATTGTTCGAATCGCACAGTCCAGCGGGACGCAACGTATCGGATGGATTTACGGTATCGCGGAGCATCACCCGGAATGTGGACGGCAGCGTAAGCTATTACCATAACCTGTCCGGGCCTCGCCCCCGCGCAACGTACTTGATTTCGACGATTCGCGAGACGCTCTCCCCTAAAATAAGCCTCCTGCAAGTCATCAACCGGACCCCGGGGAATACGACATTTCTTTTTGGTGGTAGCTACACCACCAACCGCCTGATCGTCAGCGTGGACTACCAGACTCTATACATGCCCTTCCTCGCCAATCCTCTGGTGACAGGCGTGGGGGTCACCCTCCAATTGAAGCTGTGGGGCGGGATTCAGGTGAATGGTGATACCTTCCGTTCGCCCGACGGCAAACTTCGTTATACGGCTTCACTCGGCACTCTGTTGACACCCCACTTGCACCTCGCTGGAGGCGGGGAAGAACGAGCCCCGAAGTTTGGCGACTACATCGTTCGCGGCCAGGTTCGCAGCGAGCGCGGATCACCCATTGAAGGCGCCGCAATTCTTCTTGGCGACCGAACGATCTTCAGCAATGAGGCTGGTGAATTCCTTTTGCGCCTGAAGAAACCGCAGCAAATGGCATTAACAGTTCTAACGGAAGAATTTCTCAGTCCGTTGCACTTCACCGTAGTCTCTGCGCCATCAACTGTCACGGCAGCCTCGGAAGAATCCGCAAGGGATGTCCTGATCGTTCTTCGTCCTATTACAAATAACCTGCGATAGCGGTGAAGAGCGCCAGCCACAAAAAAAAGGACCGGGACGATTGCGCCTACGCGGAACGAATCTGGTTGGCATGGTAAAAGCCATTCGCCCGTATAATATCAGCCGACGGCGATAAGGTATCTGCCGCTCCGTCTTATGACCATGCGCATCGCAGGCGCGTTTCTTGCCTTGGCAGCCCTGGTGGCGAGTGCTCAGGGCCAAACCTGGACGTCATTGGGACCTCCGGGAGGCGATGCACGTACCCTGGCTGCCGATCCCGCGCGGCCCTCGCGCCTGTTTCTTGGCACGGCGGACGGCCACATTTTCGGCTCCGAGGATTCCGGCGCGCACTGGACGCTGCTCGGGCGCGCCAGCTCGCGGCTGGATGCTGTAATCACCGCAATTGTTGTGGACCCGCGCGATGGGAACGTCCTGTTCGCATCCTCGTGGACGCGGGACGCCGCAGAAGGGGGCGGAGTGTTTCGCAGCGCCGACGGCGGGCGCACCTGGAGCCCTGCGGGCCTCGCGGGCCAGGCCGTACGCGCTCTGGCCCTGGCGCTTTCCAATTCGAATGTGCTTGTCGCCGGAACACTGGACGGTGTCTACGGTTCGCTCGATGCCTCAAAGACCTGGCAGCGCATTTCTCCCGAACACCACGAGGAGTTGCGCAACCTCGACTCCCTGGCCATTGATCCGCGCGATCCGCAAACCATTTACGCTGGAACATTTCATCTTCCCTGGAAGACGGCCGATGGCGGGCGCACCTGGCACCCCATCCATCAAGGGATGATTGACGATTCCGACGTCATGAGCCTGCTCGTCGATAGCGCAAACTCGAGGCTCATTTACGCCAGCGCTTGCTCGGGCATCTATCGCAGCGACGACAGCGCCGCCCAATGGACCAAAATCCAGGGCATCCCCTACACGGCGCGGCGCACCTACGCCATTACGCAGGACCCGAAGCAGCCGGACCATGTGTATGCGGCAACTTCGGAAGGCTTGTGGAAGACAGCGGACGGGGGAATGACTTGGCGGCGTACGACTCCCGAGTCCTGGGTGGTCAATACTGTCGTGGTCGCCGAAGGGAATCCGGGGCGTGTCCTGATCGGCACCGAGCAACTTGGCGTTTTGGCCAGCGACGACGGGGGAGAGCATTTCCAGGATGGCAACGCGGGCTTCGAACACCGGCAAATTCTCGCCCTGGGCCTGGATGGGAAACGGCCCGGCCGCATTCTCGCCGTGCTGGCGCACGCTCCCGAACCTCTCCTTGTGACCGAGGATGATGGCCGGACGTGGTCGCCGCTCGGGCCTGGACTCCGCGCCGAGCAGGTTCTGCGGGTCTACGCCGCTCCGGACGATGCCTGGTGGGCCTCCCTCGCCCACGGCGGCCTCATGCGCTATGACGCCGGGAAGAATGCCTGGAAGCAGGCTGGAATGGTCGTTGGCGGGGCAGGGGACGCCAATGGGCTCGCGTCTCGGTTGAGAGAACGGGGAGTAGCCAAGGCGGACCGCGGTCTACTGCCGATCCAGAGAGCCCAGAGACCTGCCAGCAAGGCCCGATTCGGTCCACGTGCCCTGCTGGACCTCGTCACGGACATGGCTTTTAGCTCGCAGGAGTGGTATGCCGCGACGCCCAATGGTTTGCTTGTGTCCACCAACCGGGGCGCGACCTGGAGGCGGAAACCAGTCAGCCCTCTGGCCTCGTTGCCCGTGCAGTCCGTGCGTGTTTCTTCGAACGGCCAGCGGATCAGAGTCGTATCGCTGCGAGGGCTGGTATTTTCCGACGACGGCGGGAACTCCTGGACCTGGCATGATTTGCCCTTGAAGTCAGGCGGCGCGGTCAGTTTGGATGCCCAAACCGGTGACGAAAATACGCTGGTCGCGATGGCCCGCAGTGGTCTGTATATTTCGCGGGATACGGGGAAAACATGGCAGCAGGCTGCATCGGGCCTACCCTCCACACCGGTACAGGGCTTTACCGCGACCGGCGGCTTATTTGTCGCCTCCATGAGCACTGGCGGGCTATATGTTTCTTCCGACTCCGGCCGGACTTGGGACCGTATCCCGGGGACGCTGGCCGAGGGATTTTTTGCGGCTGTGGCTCCTTCAAAGCAGCCCGGAGTGATTTTCGCGGCATCTCTGACCGAAGGGCTCTACAAAATAGAATGGCCCGGTTCGTCGGCAAGCAGCGCGGGCTCTCCAAGCTGGTCTCAGAAGGAAAACGGCCGCCAAGAGTCCAGCCCGGTCAACTGACAGGCGGCCTTACACGGCTGTCAGACCATCCAGATTCGAGAACTGTTCCATATTGAACTTCCCGCGATTCCCGTTCCTGCTTCATCTGCTTAAGAAAGAGATTAACCCCTCATAGAGCGGAAATAACTTGCATTCGTTCCCGATTCGGCAATAAAATCGCCGACAATTCTCCAGGTTCGTCACTATAAGTGACACATTTGTCCCGATTTATGACTCTCTCCTGATTTGGCACGTTTGTTGCTCCTGATTTGAAAAGAGGTCCCAGCCATGCAAACTAAAATGGAGTCTGATACCAAGGTGGACGCACTTGTTGCAAGAAATACGACGTTCAGCCTTCTGGTGGTCGATGACGAAGTCAGTACTCGAAATTTATGCCGGGATGTCGCCGCCGACGCCGGGCTGCAAGTCTACGCAGCGGCGACCACTGAGGAGGCTCTGGAAATCCTCGACCAGTATCCGGTCGACATCGTGGTCACGGATTTACAGGTGCCGCAACTTGGCGGATTGGAACTGCTGAAACGAACTCACGCCAACAACGCCGAAACCGCCGTGATGGTGTTGACGCAATACGGGACCATCGCCACGGCCATCGAGGCCACGCGGCTCGGCGCCACCGATTACGTGACAAAACCGTTTCATGTGCAGGAATTGCGCGCCAAGCTGGATCGCCTGGTTCATTCCATCGAAGTGGATCAAGAGAATCGTTTGCTGCGCGAAGAGTTGCGCAGCCGGCCGGGTTTTGGCGGGCTCATCGGCATGTCACCGCGGATGCAGCGGGTGTACAAGCTCATTCAGAAGGTAGCGCAGCATACCTATCCGGTCTTGATTCTCGGCGAGAGCGGCACGGGGAAGGAACTGGTCGCGCGTTCAATCCATTTTTCCGGGCCGCGCAAAAATAAGCCGTTCGCGCCGGTGGACTGCTCCTCGCTCGTGCCCACGCTGATCGAATCCGAGCTGTTCGGTTACGTCAAGGGCGCGTTCACGGGCGCGCAGCACACCAAGCAAGGATTGTTCGAAGCCGCCGGGGAGGGGACGCTCTTTCTGGACGAGATCGGCGATCTGCCCATTGATTTGCAGGCCAAACTGCTGCGCGCCCTGCAGGAACGCGAGATCAAGCCCGTCGGTTCGAACGAGCGCGTCGGCATCCGCGCGCGCGTGATCGCCGCGACCAACCGGGATCTGGAATCCGCCATTCGAACCGGAGGATTCCGCCAGGATTTGTATTTCCGGCTGAATGTGGTGCAGATCAAGCTGCCGCCGCTGCGGGAGCGCAAGGCGGACATTCCGCTTCTGGTCAACACGTTTCTGGAGAAATTTTCCGATGCCGCGCGCCCAATCCGCAGCATCTCCGAGGACGCCATGCGCCGGATCATGGGCTACGATTGGCCGGGCAATATCCGCGAACTCGAGAACGCTATCGAACGCGCGGTGGCGCTCGGGTCGGGGCCGATTCTGCACGTGGGTGACTTGCCGTCGAATCTCCAGTACACCCCTTCTGAAAAAATTTCGGATGGGGAGGAACTCGTGCCGCTCGAAACTCTCGAACGGCGCGCCATCTTCCGCGCGCTCCAGGAAACGTCCGGGGACAAGCTGGCGGCCGCGCGGCTGCTGGGCATCGGCAAGACCACGCTGTATAGGAAACTCAAGCAGTACGAATCGGGGCCCCCGCAAGCCTGAATTTTTTTCCGGCGCCCGAATTGCCGCGAGGCGCGGGGAGCGCATGAGTCAAAATCCCCTCTTTCGCGCGGCGCGAAGGAGGGACGCCCCACACCGCAAGCGCCCTCGCCCGCTTCGAATGGCGCACCCTGCCTTTCCTTTCCCTCTGGCGATAGCGCCTGCCTGTCTGTAACTATAGAAGTAGTTATCGTATTAGGTAATAATTTGATTTGGCGGAGGCTCCGTTCTTCCGGGCTCCTGCGGACGAGGGCGGGGTTTCTGGTGGGGATATTCGTGCCAAAATGCCTCCCGAACGCCGGGGGGCTGTTTTCCTATCCGGGAATCGCGCCGCCAGTGAGTTTCGGGATGGGAACAGGGAACCTGCGCACGATTTCCATATCATTTCTATTTCATTGATTCTGAGCATGTTATCCGATTATGGGTAGTGGCCACTGTGGTGCAAGACAAGAGGAGAGGAGGTTGCCATGATCTATCGAGCCTATCTCTTGCACTACCGCGGGGTTCAGAATGCGATCACGATTTTAGTGACGGTGGGGACGGCGCTGCTCGCCAGCTATTTGATTCTGTGGGCGCGGCTGTAGGAGGGTGCATGCCTGCGGCTGGCTGGATGCGAAGGTGGCGAAGCGGCAGCGATGAGAAGGATCATGCCCGCGCACCGGTTCTTGCCGCTTCCCTGATGGATCGCCCGGCCGCGCATGAGGAACGCGCCGCGTCCAGCGAAATGGTGAGAAAAATCATTGAGGACAGCGGTGAATGCCTCGTCCTCGTTGATGAGCAGGGAAAAATTCTGGAAGCCAGCCGCGCCGCCGCCATGCTCTTGTTTCCGCCCGGCGGATGGATGGATGGAACGCTCCTCGAAGAACTATTTTCCCCTGTGGCGCGCGATGCCGTCGCCAATTGGCGAGACCGGCTCCGCTCGCCTGCCTCTTCGCCGGCCCGGAAAAAAGATGGGCCCCCGCCAGACTTTGAGGCCGCGCTCGAACGGGGTGGCGTCGTTCGCCTGCACCTGCGCTGCGAGATCGCCGGAATAGGCGGGAACGGGCCAGGGTGGCTCCTGCACGTGGAGGATCAAAGAACGCGTCAGACATTGCGCGAATCGGAAGAGCGTTTGAAGGCCGAGTTGGCCGGGCTGGTCGACTCCATCGAATCGGGCGTGCTGCTGCTCGACGCCGGTGGGCGGATTCTCATGGCCAGCGAGCGGTTGGCGGCAATCTTCGGAATCGAATCGCGACGCCTGCTGGAATTTGGCCACATCCATGCACTGATCGACAGCCTGGCTTATCAGTTCCTGCGCCCGGCGGAAACCGCGGCGCGCTGGCGCGAGCGCGCGCGCCTGGGTGACGAGGCCAGCTGGGACGAATTCGAGTTGCTTCGCCCGTCGCGAAAAATCGTGGAACGGTTCGCCAGGCCGCTCCACAAACCTGACGGCACGCGGCTGGGCTGGCTGGAAGTTTATCGCGACATTACCGGGCAGCGTCTGATCCAGTCCAAGCTCCTACAGACGGAAAAAATGGCCGCGCTCGGCCAGCTCGTTTCCGGGATCGCCCACGAACTCAACAATCCGCTGACCAGCATCCAAGGCTACGCCCAACTGCTGCTGAGCCGGCGATCGGCAACGGATCGCTCCGGGGACGCGCAGCGCATCTCGCAGGAAGCCGAGCGCGCCGGCCGCATCGTGAAAAACCTGCTGCTTTTTTCGCGAGAAACCAAGCCCGAGCGCCGCGCCGTCCTGCTGAACGAAGTGATTGAGCGGACGCTTTCCCTGCGCTCCTATGAACTGAAGCTCGAGAACATCGAGGTGGAACTGGTTCTTGATCCGGCGTTGCCGCAATCCCTGGCGGACGCCGCGCAGCTCCAGCAAGTGGTGTTGAATCTGATCGTGAACGCGGAGCAGGCCATCGTGATGGCGCGCGGGGAGGAGGCCGGCATCGGACATATTCTCATTCGCACGCGCCGCCTCGCTGGAGACCGCCTGGCCATGGAAGTGTCCGACGATGGTCCCGGAATTTCGCCCGAGATCGTGTCCCGCATATTCGATCCGTTCTTTACCACCAAACCGCCGGGCATCGGGACGGGGCTCGGGCTTTCCATTGTTTACGGGATCGTGCAGGAGCATGGAGGAGAAGTCAGCGTAGACAGCCACCTGGGGCGCGGCGCATCCCTGACGGTCGAACTTCCCGCCCTGTCGGTTTCGGGGTTTGATTTCGCGGGCGAGGAAAGCGCCTTGAAAGTGCCGGCAGCCACCCTGTTGCCGCTCCCGGCCTTGCAGCGGACCGTTGCGGCGGAGGGCATCCTGATCGTGGAAGACGAGCCGACCGTGGCGGCCTTGATTGCGGACGTGATGGCCGAGGAGGGACACCGCGTGGACACGCTGCTGGACAGCCGGGAAGCGCTTGGGCGGCTCGAAAAGGTGAGCTATGCCCTGGTGATCTGCGACTTGAAGATGCCGTTTGTGGACGGGCCGGGGCTGTATCGCGCGCTGGTGCGCGGGGAGAATCCGATGCAACATCGGGTCCTGTTTGTCACCGGAGACACGATGGGGCCGCGTACGCTTGAATTTCTGAAATCCAGCGGCTTGCCGTACCTGGCCAAGCCGTTTCTAGTGGACGAGCTGAAAGACGCCGTGCGGCAAGCCCTTGCCGCAGTCCCTGCGAGCGAAGAAATGGCCGCGGGGGCGGGGCATTCACGTGCGGCTTCCCGGGAATCATGAAGAGAGAACAGGAAAGAGAAATCAGTGACGACAAAACAGTGATAACAGAGCAGTGATGAGGGAGCCATGACTTCAACGAGCCGAACCATTTTCATCATCAGCGGCGATCTTGGCCTGGCAAAGCGATGCTTCGAGGAGCTTGCCGCATTCGGCGGGCACTACCGGACACAGGTTGTCGGCACGGTGATGCAGGCCCGCAAGAAGATCGGGCGGAGCGCTCCCGCGGCCGTGTTTCTGGACGAATCCGCGATGGATTTTGCGCCTGGGGGCGAGACACTGGAATCCGCGGTGGTTGCGTTGGCCGAAACCGCGCCCGTTGTGGTGGCGGCAGCGCCGGACAAACAAACGGGCCTGGCGTTCCTGATTAATTCCGGCGCGGTGGATTTTGTATCGCGCGCCAATGATTTTTTGCCGCTGGTTGCGTGCATGCTGGACCGCCGGGCGCGGATGGCCGAGCGGGCCACGGGAATGCTCCAATTTCCAAACGATGAATTAACGGGCGATTTCGGCGAAATCCTGCGGCACGAAGTGAACAATCCGCTGACCGGAATTCTCGGCAATACCGAACTCCTGCTGGCGCGGCGCGACCGGCTGCCGCCCGCCGCTGTCGAACGTCTGGAAACCATCGCGGGGCTGGCGGTACGATTGCGCGAAACCGTGCGCCGCCTCTCCAACGCCTGGGACGAGCATCATGAGCCCGCCAGGCCTGCGTGAAAAGCCGAGGCCAGGAGGCAAGGAAGCAGGGGGCAGGGAAGAAGAAAGCGAGGAAAAATGCCCGGCGCGCCGGTCTTGCAAACGACCACCTATCGCCTGCGACTTAACACCTACTACCTGACACCTACCGCCTGCCACTTTTTCAAGTTCTGAACAGCACATCTTCCCGTTGAAATAATTTTACCGCAATGGCCAGGGCTACCACCGCATAGACGCTGGAGGAAAGGAAGATCAGCGCGATCAAGTCCCAGTTATACGTGCCGGTGATGATTTCCTTGCTGACCAGGCTGGTGTTCAGCACGGGGACGAGCGCCAGCGTCGAGTTCAACTCCACGCCGGGCAAAAGCGCGGCAACCGCCGGCAAGACCGCGATAATCATCAACGGAGAAATATAGCTCTGCGCTTCCTTGAAGCTCTTGGCGAAGAGCGAAAGGGCCAGCAGGGCCGCGGAAAAGAACACCGCGAGCGGGAGGACGACAAAGAATATGGAAACCATGGCTTTTCCGGTGATGGTGATTTGCAAGGCCGCATCCGCCGCTCCGTGCGTGATGCCAAGAAGCAGCTTCTTGCCGGCGCCGAAGGAAACCGCCATGGAGGCAATCGTCAGAACCGCCGTGGCAATCGAAGCCGTGAGCACCATCAGGAATTTTCCGAGGACCAGGTGCGAGCGGGAAACCGGGCTGCAAAGAATCGTCTCCATCGTGCCGCGCTCTTTTTCGCCCGCGGTCAAATCCATGGCTGGGTACATCGCGCCGGTCAGGCACAACAGAATGACGAAGTAGGGAACCAGCCCGCCGAGGATCGCGCCTCCCACTTTTTCTGGCGGAGCGACATTTTTCTCCTCGATGTCGAACGGGTGCACCAGGCTATCCGGCAGGCGGCGCGCATCGAGATGTTCGCGAATCGCCCGGTCGCGCAATTCGCGGAAGAACTGCTGCAGACGGCCGGCGCCGAAACCGGACTTCAATTCGCCTTCGTACATGAAGATTGTGACGGTGGAGGTTTCACCGGCGGCAAGCTTGGCCTCGAACCCTTCAGGGATTTCCACGGCTGCGCGAATTTGTTTGTTGGAGATTTCCTCGGCGAAATCCGGTTTGGCGGGCACGATCCGAAGATCCCTGAGTTGCTTGAGTTCCGCAACCACGGCGGGCGAATCATCGCCGCCGAGGATCATGACCCTGGGTATTTCTTTCCTGGCCTCGTCTACCAGGGTTAAGGAGAGGGCGCCCATTCCAATCGTGAGCAGGGGCATGAGGAGCAATGGAACGGCGATCATGGAAATCACCGTCCTGCGATCGCGCAGGGAATCGATCAGTTCCTTGTGATAAACGATGCCGACATTGCGCAGGCTCATGGCTCGACAACTTTCACAAACAAATTTTCCAGATCTTGTATTCCGTATCGAGATCGCAGGCCGGGAAGACTTCCCTCGGCCAGCAGCTTGCCGTCATGGATGATGCCGATGTGGTCGCAGAGCTTTTCCACCTCGGACATGACGTGCGTGGAAAAGACCACGGTTTTGCCGTTATCGCGGCATTCCCGGATGAATCCGACGATGGTGCGCGCGGCCATGACGTCCAGTCCCACCGTCGGCTCGTCGAAAATCATCACCGATGGATCGTGGACGAGCGTGCGCGCGATGGAAACTTTCTGTTTCATTCCGGTGGAAAGCTTGTCGCAGCGCCGGTCGCGAAAATCATTCATTTCGAGGCGCGCGAAAATTTCATCGATGCGGCGCCGCAGCGTAGATTCATCGAGGCCGTGCAGGCGGCCGAAATATTCAACCATTTCCTGCGCGGACAGCCGGCCGTAGAGCGCGGTGGCCGTGGAAAGAAATCCCACGCGAGAGCGGACGATTTGCGGGTCTTTTACGACGTCATATCCCGCGACGATAGCGGTGCCTTCCGAGGGCGCCAGGATGGTGGCAAGCATGCGCAGCGTGGTGGTTTTTCCGGCGCCGTTGGCTCCGAGGAGCCCGTAAATTTCTCCCGGCCGGCAGGAAAAACTCACGCCGTTGACGGCGCACACGGTACCGCGTTTTTTGTCCCGGAACCGTTTTACCAGATGATGGGCTTCGATCATTCCATCTCATTTCGCGGAGACGCGGCGCAGATTGTATCCGATCGGCGCACCAATTTGCAGGAGGATGGAGTATCCAATCGGAAACAGACCGGAGAAACTAGCCCTTATGGCAGCTGGGACACTGCTTGGCGTCAAAATTCTCAGGCGTAACGCGGAACATGTTGTTACACTGGATGCAAACACGATGAAGCACAGGCTGCCCAGGCGTCGGAGTTTCGTGTTTCGGGGTGTGGGTTTGCTGTGGAGCGGGTTCGGTAGTCATGGACAAATTTTAGCATACCGGCGGGCATTGCAACACCCATGCTTAATGCGTGATTCGGGCATGCGGCATCCAGAACGAAAGGGGCCGCATCTGATTTGGATGCAGTTGGAGTTATTGAGCCTTCGCCGGCCGGTCGCCTGCCGTCTGAAACTTTGTTAGAATGCCAAGTTTTAATCGCGCCAGTTAAGGCTGGGAGGACGAGGACGGAATGACACCGGCGGTGGGCCGAAGACTGTGGCTACTTGTGGGCGGCGCCCTGGCGCTGACCGGCCTGCTGGTGTTTCTCAGCGGGAGAGGGTCCACGGCGCGCGTGGCGGTTGCAGACGTCTTGCGCGAGAATTTGAGTTCGGTGGTGTCCACCAATGGAAAGGTTGAACCAGTGATGCCGCGTTCGTTTCGCGCGGGATACCCGACCTTTGTGGAACGCGTCTTTGCGGTCGAGGGACAGCAGGTGAAGCGCGGCCAGAAGCTTTTCGCCCTGGATGATACGGAGGTTCAAGCGGACCTCGCGCAGGCTCGCGCCGATCTGGCGACGCAGGAGGAAGCCCTCAGTGTGGCCAAGGCGGGCGGCCATGCCAGCCAACTGGCGAAAGCCGTAGCCGATTTGCAGAAGGCGCAGGCCAGCCGCGATCAATTGCACCGCGACAACGAGACCTTAACGAAACTGGTGGCGGAGAAAGCCGCGACGTCCGAGGAATTGGAACAGAACCGGCTGCAGCTGATCCAGGCGGAAGCCGACGTTCAATCCTTTGCAAAAATGAAACAAACGCTGGAACAGCAGGCCAAACTTGACGAGGGGCGCGTGGCCCTTCTCGTGGAGCATGCGCGCGCGGCCGTTCGCGATCTCGAAGAGCGGCAGCAGTCGGCGCACGGGACCGCTCCTTTCGACGGCACGCTTTATTCGTTGCCAATTCGTCAGGGCGACTTCGTGAAGGCCGGCGATCTTCTGGCCGAGCTTGCGGACTTGCGCCAGGTGCGGATCAGGGCGTTCATCGATGAGCCCGAGCTCGGGCAGATTGACGTCAATCAATCCGTCGAGATTTTCTGGGACGCGCATCCCGACCGTGTCTGGAACGGGCGAACGGAAATGTTGCCCAAGCAAGTGGTCACGCGGGGCACGCGCAGCGTGGGGGAATTGATCTGCTCGGTATCGAATGACCGGCTGGACCTGCTCCCCAACACGACCGTGGACGTGCGTATTCAGATCAGCGAGCGGCCGGCGGCCCTGGTGGTTCCTCGCGGGGCCGTTTATATCGAGGGCGACAAACGATTTGTGTTTCGAGTGGAGGATAACCGGCTGCGCCGGCGTTTGATCAAAGTGGGCATCGCGGGTCCGACCAAGATCGAAGTTCTTTCCGGGCTGAGCGAAGGGGATGTGGTGGCACTGCCTGGGGAAGCCACGCTCAAAGAAAATCTGCGCATAGTACCGGTGCGCCCGGAATGATGCGGCGTTTTTCATTCGCAGCCGCGGCGCTGGTTTTGTTTTGGGGATGGAGCGGGGCGTCTGTTTTTGCGGCACAGTCTCCTTTGGGCGACGCGCAACACGACTATAACGCCGGACGCTACAACCGCGCCGTGGACGCGCTGAACATCGCGACCGCAAAATTGCCCGATGACGCGTCCCTGCAGCTCCTTTTGGGGCAGAGTTATTATCAGCTTCGCGAATTCCAGCACGCCGTGGCAAGCCTTGAGCGAGCTGTCCAGCTTGCTCCCAAAGATTCCGAATACCACGACTGGCTCGGCAAAGCTTACGGCCGGAGGGCCGAAGAGAGCATCTTCCTGAGCGCCATGAGCTGGGCGCGAAAAGCGCACCGGGAATTTGAAATCGCCGTCGAGCTGAACCCTCAGAATCTTGAGGCGCAACGCGATCTGATCCGCTACGAAATGAACGCCCCCAGCGTTGTCGGGGGCGGCGACGAAAAAGCGCTGAAACACATCGATGCACTGGAGAAGATCGATTCGATACAGGGGCAGCTTGCCCGCGGGGAGTTCTTCGCCACAAAAAAGCGGATGCCCGAGGCGGATGCGGTGTTCGGCAAACTTTTGGAATCGAAGGCCGACCGGGCAGGCGTCTACTTCGAGGTGAGCGATTATTACCGCGACCGCGCGAACGCCGAAAAAATGGGCGAGGCCATCAACAAGGCCGGGCACATTGATCCCGAAGACCGCCGGTTGAAATTTTACAAGGGGGTTCTCCTGGTGGTGCAAGGAAAAGGCCCCATCGAAGCTGAAACGCTGCTGAAATCCTATCTGGCCACGGTTCCCAATAATTCCGATCTTCCGCCGCACGCGGCCGCGCGGGAATGGCTGGGTAAACTATATGAATCGCTGGGACGATTTTCCGAAGCGGCGGAACAATACCGGCTCTCGCTGACACTGGATCCGCACGACAAGAGAGTGGAAGAGGATTTGAAGCGGTTGCAGAGGAAGTAAAGGAAGTAGAGGAAATAGAGGAAGCCTGGTTTGGCGGGCTAGCGGTATTCCAACGAGGGTTGTCATCGTCCACGGGAATTTACATGATGCTACGCAACGAGACCTGGATGGTCGCGCTGGACGCTCTGTGGGCCAATAAAGTCCGCGCGTTTTTAACCACGCTGGGCGTGATCATCGGCAGCGCCTGCATTGTTCTGGTGGTGACCGTGGCGCTCAGCGGGCGGCGCTACGTGATCCAGCAAATTGAAGGCGTCGGATCCAATCTGGTCTATGCGCGGCTGGATATCGACCCGAACCAGCCGGTCATGCTGCAGGACGAATTGTCGATTGAGGATATGAACGCCGCGAAAGCGGGGATTCCTGGAGTGGTGGCCGTGGCGGGAACGCGCGGCGATCTGGCCACCGTGAATGTCGGATCCGTCGAGCGAAATGTGAATCTGGTGGGGGTCACCGAAGGATTCCAGCAGATTCGCAATTTGCTGATTTTGCAAGGCCGGTTCCTGGATGCCGTGGATATTTCCCAGCGAAGCCGGGTGTGTCTGATCACGACGCAGCTCGCCAAGTTCGCGTTTCCGTATATTGACCCGATCGGACAGAGTTTGCACGTCGGTGAACTCAGCTTCACGGTCATCGGAGTTTTTCGGGAACGCGTGGAAACCTTCGGCCTTTCTGAAATTCAGGATTACTCCGTTCTGATTCCATTTCCGTTGATGAAATATTACCTGGGAGATTCATCGCTGGAGATGCTCTACCTGCAGGCCAGCACACCAGAAGGCGTAGTCCCCGTTACCCGCCAACTGGAAGCCCTGTTGACCAGCCGGCATCCCACCCGGGCGCGTTATTCGGTGCAGAACCTCAGCTCCATCCTGGTTGCGGCGCGAAGAATCGCGCTGGCGCTCACCATTGTTCTGCTGCTAATCGGATTCATCGCGTTGCTGGTCAGCGGCATCGGAATCATGAACATCATGCTGGTGACCGTCCAGGAACGCACGCGGGAGATTGGAATCCGCAGGGCCATCGGGGCGAGGCATCAGGAAATTTTGTACCAGTTTTTGCTGGAGGCATTTATGATCAGCGGATTTGGGTCGGTGCTGGGAATCCTGATAGCGGTGGCAATTCCAGTCATCGCGCGGCCGTGGCTCCCGGCGTATATCAGCGTTCCAGTGCCGTGGGAATCGGTGGTCCTGGCGTTCATAGTGTCTTGTTCGGTGGGCATATTCTTCGGATACTTGCCGGCGGAGCGCGCGGCGCAATTGCAGCCCACCGATTCACTGCGGTATGAATAGATGCGGCAAAGTCCGAATTGCGTATAAACCAAAACGCCATCGCACAAATGGCGGCGCATCCGGACGCGAAAGGGCTTCAGGGGCTAAAGCCCGCACATAGCAATTTCTTGAACGTCGCGGCTGAAGCCGCGACCCACAAAGACCGGTTACGATATGGCCGGTAACTATCGGCGTTGGTTTCCTGCGGCATCGGAGCATGCTCGCGTGAGGCCGACGGAAAGCGGGTGCAAGAAGATGGGCGGGCGAAATTACACGGGAAATGTTCAGCGGATTTGGCCCGCAGTGGTTTACGCGGCCGGTCTGGCGATTTGTAATTTGGCGAGTGCCGGGACGATCCGCGCGCAGGACGCGGAGTTGTCGCGCAAGCTGACGTTGAGGGAAGCCGTGAACCTGGCCGTGGCCAACAGCCGCGATCTGGCCCTGGCGCGGCTGCAATACGGCGTGATGCAGCGCCAGATCGGCGTGGCGCGGTCCGCGTTTCTTCCTAACCTTTATTCCGGGACGGGCGTGGCCTATACCAACGGCTTTCCGCTCCTGGAGGGAGGAGGCGCACCCGCCATTTTCACGCTTTCGTATACACAGCAAATTTTCAATCCGCCGCTGAAAGGGGAACAGCGCGCCGCCGAACAGAGAGCCGAGGAGCAGCGGCTTTCGATGGATGATGTGCGCGACACGGTGATGTCGCGCACGGCACTGGATTATCTCGAGCTGGCGAAAGTGCGGCACGCTGTGGAACTCATGCACAGCGAACGCACGAGCGCGGGACGTATTCTGGAAGCGACCCGTGAGCGTGCGGATACCGGACGCGAACTTCCCGTTGAGGTGATCCGGGCGCAGCTGACCACGGCGCGAATCGAGCAACGCATCGCGCAACTGGAGGACCGCGACGAATTCCTGTCGGGCGAACTTCGCGACATGATGGGGCTGCCGCCGGACGAGAGGATCGACGTCTCCACCGAGGAAATTCCGGGAGCGGCGGCGGAAGCCTCAAAAGACCTCGTCTCGGAAGCCATGGCCAACAACGTGGACCTGAAAGAGGCGCAAACCGAATTGCGCGCGCGTGAATTCAAGCTCAAAGGCGAGCAAGGCGGGCGCTGGCCTTCGTTCGCCCTGACCGGCCAGTACAACGTGCTGAGCAAGATCAACAACTACACCGATTTCTTCAGCAAGTTTCAACGCAATAACGTCATCTTTGGAGTCCAGGTGCAAATTCCCATCTTTGCTTCGCGCACTTCTTCCGCCGTCGCTTTCGCGCAGGCGGATTTGAACGCCGCCAATCTGGCGCTGGAAAAGAAGCGCAGCGAAGTCTCTCTGGATGTCCGCCGCAGGGCCAGGCTGGTGCGGGAGGCGGAACTCGGCGGGGAAGTGGCGCGGCTGGAGTTGCAGCTGGCGCAGGAGAATGTGCGCGTTTTGCAGGCGCAGTTTGACGGCGGGCGCGGCAGCCTGAAAGACCTGGAAGCCGCGCACATCGAGGAAAACGACAAGTGGCTGGCCTTTTTGGATGCCAACTATTCGCTGCAACAGGCGCAGCTGGAACTGCTCCACACGACCGGGCAGTTGGCCCAGGTCTTGCAGTAACGCGGCAAATACGCGTAAGTATTTGGGAGGGCGGGACTTTAGAGTCTGTGTGACAACTTAATCTCGAACAGACCAGCGGCTAAAGCCGGATTGATGCCAAACACCTTACGGCACGGCTGAAGCCGTGCCCTACAAAGATTTGCAGTTGCCACACAGACTCTTTAGTCCCGACGATTGATTGCCCTTGAAACAGGCTTTAGCACCTGAGGCTTCATGGCCTGAAGGCCACGATCATCCAATGTGAGTCGCCCGACCTGAAGGTCGGACCTCCAAAAACCGTCTCTGCGAGTATTCGGATCAGGGGGACACCGCCTGCGGAGTTTTCTACCGAGGCTGGCCGGGTTTCAGGTAAGATATTAAGTCTAGGATGTTTGCGATCGCCGTGAACGTCCCGGATCAGGGGAACAATAAGAATGCCCGAAGTGATGAAAACACTGTTTCTGAATCCACCGAGCTATGAGGGCTTTGACGGCGGGGCCGGCGCGCGCTACCAGGCGCGCCGCGAGATCAAATCGTTCTGGTATCCCACATGGCTGGCGCAGCCTGCGGCCATGGTTCCCGGCAGCCGCCTGATTGACGCGCCTCCCGATGGGCTGACGGTGGATCAGGTGGCGCCGCTGGCCAAGGATTACGAACTGGCCGTGCTGCATACGAGCACGCCGTCGTTTCCCAACGACGCGAAATTTGCCGCGCACCTCAAGGAAGTGAATCCGAAAATCATGGTCGGGATGGTCGGCGCGCACGTCGGTGTTTTGCCGCTGCAATCCATGAATGCGGCGCCGGCAGTGGATTGGGTTTCGCTCGGCGAGTTCGACTACATCTGCGCGGAGGTTGCCGCGCGGAAGCCGCTCAAGGAAGTTGGCGGGATCGCCTATCGCGACAACGGGCGCGTCACGCTCACGCCGCCGCGGCCCACGATTGAGAACATGGATGACCTTCCCTATGTCGTGGACGTGTACAAGCGCGATCTGACGATCGAGAACTATTTTATCGGGTACCTGCAGCATCCGTATGTATCGCTTTATACCGGGCGGGGCTGCCGGTCCAAATGCACGTTCTGCCTGTGGCCACAGACGCTGGGCGGACATCGTTACCGGGTGCGCAGTCCGGAAAATGTGGCCGCCGAAATGGCGCTGGCCAAGAAATATTTTCCGCAGGTGCGCGAATTCTTTTTTGACGACGACACGTTCACGGACGATTTGCCGCGCGCCGAGGAAATCGCGCGACGCTTGGGCAAGCTGGGGCTGACCTGGTCGTGCAACGCGAAAGCCAACGTCCCGCGCCGAACGCTCGAAATCATGAAGGACAACGGGCTGCGGCTTCTTTTGGTGGGATACGAATCCGGCAACGATCAAATCCTGATCAATATCAAGAAGGGCGTGCGCATTGATATCGCGCGCGAGTTTTCGCGCAACGCCCGCGATCTGGGGATCAAGATTCACGGGACGTTTATTCTCGGTCTGCCGGGCGAGACGCCGGAGACGATCCAGCAGACCATTCGGTTTGCCTGCGATATTGATCCCGAAACCATCCAGGTTTCCCTCGCCGCGCCCTATCCGGGCACGGAATTGTACCGCCAGGCGCAGGAGCAGGGCTGGCTGCAGATTCAAACCGGAGAACTCGTGGATGCCCATGGCATCCAGACGGCGGCCATGAATTATCCGAAGCTCAGCTCGACCGTGATTTTCAATTCCGTGGAAGACCTTTACAGGAAATTCTATTTCCGTCCGCGAAAAATGTTCTCACTATTCGGGGGAATGCTGCGCGATCCGGAAGTGATGAAGCGGCGGCTGCGCGAAGGCGTGGAATTCTTCAAGTTCCTGCACGAACGCAAGGCGACGGCGCGCGAAATGGCCCAGTCCGCGGCGGCGCCCGCTTCGAGCGCCGGGGA
>Ga0210384_10001022_pt1 | contig 39940 bp, 38 predicted proteins | sample IncBWH2MmetaG_FD_160574 | JGI IMG/M metagenome (GOLD analysis project Ga0210384, IMG submission 160574) | Forest soil microbial communities from Barre Woods Harvard Forest LTER site, Petersham, Massachusetts, United States - Inc-BW-H-2-M | ecosystem: Environmental > Terrestrial > Soil >...
GAGGTTGGTGCGGTTCCCGTTGGCGCTGGCGTAATAGGCGAAACGATTGTTGTGGCCGCCGAAATTGATCTGGTCGTCCGTTTGGTAGAAATTGCCGAGTCCCAAGACGAGTTCGGCTTCATTGTTGCGCTCGAACCCGGTGCGCGGAGCGACGTCGAACACGCCGTAGGTGCGGTCGCCGAAATCGGCGCTGTAGCTGCCGCGCTGCATTTCGAGAGTGTCGATGTCCTTGGGGTCGATCTGGGGGCCGAGATTGCTGGCGATGTTGGTGTTGGGAATGGGCACGCCATCGACGAGCCAACTGACCTGGTGGCCGCCGCGAACGTGAAGTTGGTCGTGCGTGAAATAGGCGCCCGGAACGTAGTCAGTAATCATGGCGAGACTATTGCTGCGGGTCGCGCCGGGAGTTTCGCTGATTTGCTGGCGGTCAACGATGTCGGTGGGCGTGACGGATTCTGCTTGGGCGGAGGCGGAATCGGCGGAGACAGTAATGGACTGATTCTGGGAAGCAAGTTGGAGTTCGAAGTGGAGAACGGGAGCCGTTCCGGACAGGACAGTTAAGGATTGTTCCTGGACGGCAAAATTCGCTTCCGAGACTGTGATCGTGTACTCGCCCAGAGGGACGGCGTCGAAATGGAAGTCGCCGTTTACGTCGCTCTGTGTCGTTTGTGCGTAGTCCGAGTTTTTTGCCTTCAATACGACGGTAACGTCTGCCATGGGACGATGCTGCATGTCATGGACGATACCGCGCACGGTTCCGAAAACGGTAGCGAAAGCAGCGCCGGCAATGAGAAACAAACTTGCGATGAACAGTAGAATGCGTTGCATAGTATTGGTTTCCTCTCCCGAGAAAAATGGACGGCGCGCAGTCCACAGACTGCGTCGCGGGTTAATAGAAGCTGCTTTGGGGAGGGAGCGGGCTTTTAGAGGCCCGAAGCGGAGAAGCGAGGAGGAGGAGAGAGAGGCTCAGTGGTGCGAGGAAGATCATTCTGTTTAAGCATTCCGACCGGAAGCGTTGCTGAAGCGAGAGCAGATGTGGGTGCTAACTCTGGCAAAAGGAAGGCGACGGAAGCGAGAACGGGCCGGTCGGTCTGATGACAGCACGACATAGTGCAGGCGCTCATGCCGCTCATGTCGTGCCCGCAATCCATCTCATTTCTTGGTGCAGACGGTGTGGTTTGATGATGATGCTCTCGAATGGGGCAGTGGTCGCCAGCGCAACACGACATGGCCCGGGCAGAATAAGCGAATGCCGCAAACGGCGCATACATCAGGAGCACAGCGACCAGGCAGAAGCTGGGGCCGAGGATCGGGCGGCGGGTTCGTCTCTGCGTACGCATGATGTCAATCTACCGAACCCTGATAATACCCAAAATATTCCCACCTGGCGAGGCTTATGAGATATTTTGAGCCCAAGGACACGCTAAGAGAAAATATTGCCGGTTATGATAGGTAAATCTTCGTGTGCCGCGCCTTGACTTGCCGAAGCTCACGTCGCAGACTCGGCTTATGAACAATTCGTTCCTGGTGTTCGATTTTGGCAAGAACGAGGAGGCTGCCCAGCAAGCCCGCCACAAGCTGGATGGCTGGCGGCAGGCTTTCCGGCTCGACAAAAAGCTGCAATTCAAGTTTGATCGCGCGGAGGCCCCTGTAGACGGAGGATCCCCGAAAGCGGAAAAATCGAAAGGGAAAGACGCCCCCAAGGGCAAGGCGAAAGCCTCTGAGGGGGGGATGCGAGAAGAACCGGGGATCACCGGGGACATCAAACTCCTGGTGAGGCTCTATTTCTCCGGGCATGAAAAGCTCTCTCATCAGCGCTGGGTGGACCGCATTCCCGGCGAGGAGCCCTTTAAGAGCGCGGCTCCGCGGTTGATTAAGCCGGACGAGACAGATTTCCGTGCCACTGAGGAAAAGTTTCAAAACCTGGAATAGGGAGAGCGGAGGAACATCCGGTATAATAGGCTTCCGCTAGGCTAGAACGACCACTCCGACGAGGGCAGACCGAATGGCGGTACAAACGCGCGTCAAAATTGCCAAGCTTGACGCCACGAAGTATCAGGGACTCGATCGCGAAACGCTCATCCGGATTTACCGCACGATGTATCTTTCCCGGCGGCTGGATGACCGGGAAATTCAACTCAAGCGACAGAATAAGATTTACTTTCAGATCTCGAGCGCGGGTCACGAAGCAGTCACCGCAGCAATGGGGTTGCTTCTTCGGCCGGGAGTGGATTGGCTGTACTCCTACTACCGCGATCGCGCGCTGTGCCTGATGCTGGGACTCACGCCCACGGACATGCTGCTGCAAGCTGTCGGTGCGAAGGATGACCCGAGTTCGGGCGGCCGGCAGATGCCCTCTCACTGGGGCAGTCCGAAACTAAACATCGTCAGCAAGTCGTCGTGCACGGGAACGCAATTTGTTCAGGCGGTGGGGGCGGCGGAGGCAACTTTATATTACGAGGAGCGGCCGAAGGCTCTCGCGCAGGCTAAGAAAGCACCGCTAGGCGAGTTCATGAGGCACGAGCGCGAAGAAATTGTTTATGTCTCCGCGGGCGACGGCGCCACCAGTGAAGGCGAGTTCTGGGAGTCGCTCAATGCGGCGTGCACGAAGAAACTGCCGCTCCTGTACCTAATCGAAGATAACGGTTACGCGATCTCCGTGCCTGTCGAGGTGCAGACGGCGGGAGGGAGCATTTCCAGATTGACGCAAGGCTTCCCCGGTCTGCACATCGGCGAATGCGACGGCACGGATCCCCTCGAAAGCTACGGAGTCTGTAAGGAAGCAGTCGAATACTGCCGCGGGCGGCGCGGTCCGGCGCTGGTGCATGCGCATGTTACGCGGCCATACTCCCATTCACTGTCCGACGACGAAAAGCTGTACAAGACGCCCGAAGAGCGAGAGGGCGAGGCCCATCGCGATCCGATCTCCAAGTTTGCGCTGTTCCTGGTGCGGGAGGGCTTGCTCGAAGAGAAGCAAATCGAGGAAATGGAAGCGGAGGTCGACCAGCAGGTCCGCGAGGCGGCGGATGTTGCGCTCGCAGCGGAACCCCCGGAGACTGATTCGATTCGCGTAAACGTGTTTTCGCCGGATGTTGATCCCACGTCCACCGCATTCGAAACGGAACCCCAATTTCACGGCGCTCCGAAAACGATGGTCGAGATGGTTGCAGCTACGTTGTCGGATGAAATGGCCCGCGACGAGCGAATTACGGTTTTTGGCGAAGACGTCGCCGACGCCAGCCGGGAAGAAAATCTCAAGGAAGTGAAGGGCAAGGGCGGCGTTTTTAAGGCCACCTCCGGATTGCAACGCAAATTCGGAAACGATCGCGTCTTTAATTCACCGCTCGCGGAGGCCAGCATCATCGGCCGGGCGATCGGAATGGCCACGCGAGGATTAAAGCCCGTCGCGGAAATTCAGTTCTTCGACTACATCTGGCCGGCGATGATGCAGTTGCGGGATGAACTCAGCGTGCTTCGCTGGCGTTCGAATGGCGCCTTCAAATGTCCAGTCGTCATCCGCGTTGCCATCGGGGGATATCTCACTGTTGGCGGGATCTATCACAGCCAGAGCGGAGAATCGATTTTTGCGCATTGTCCGGGGCTGCGCGTGGTGATGCCCTCGACCGCGCTGGACGTTGCCGGGATGCTGCGCACGGCCATCCGCTGCGACGATCCCGTGATGTTCCTTGAGCACAAGCATCTCTATCGCCAGCCCTACAATCGCTCGGAATATCCCGGGCCGGATTACATGGTGCCATTTGGAAAGGCGCGCCTCGTAAGGGAAGGTTCGAATGTCAGCATCATCACCTATGGGGCGTTCGTGCACCGGACGGAAGTGGCTGCCGCACAGCTGGAGCGCGAGGGAATTTCCGCTGACATTGTGGATTTGCGCTCATTGTCCCCCTATGACTGGGAAGCGATTTGCGCCACGGTGCGAAAAACGCATCGCGTGATTGTGGCTTACGAGGATATGCGGAGTTGGGGCTATGGCGCGGAAATCGCCGCCCGAATCGCCGATGAGCTGTTCGAAGAACTCGATGCTCCGGTGAAGCGCGTGGCTGCCATGGACACTTTCTGCGCGTATCAGCCCAAACTGGAAGACGTGATTTTGCCGCAGACGGAGAGCGTTGTTCTGGCCGTGAGAGAGATCCTTGAGTATTAGACTTCCGGCGTAGCCTGGCCGGCAAATGAAACCTTTTTGCAGGCTGCCTCGTATGTTTAACTAGGACAGATTCAAGTACTGCCTTGTGGGGTGGAATCATGACTTGCGCGAATTGCCAAAAAGAGATCGTGGCGGGATCGAAGTTCTGCTACAACTGCGGAGCGAAACAGCCTGAAGCCAATGCCGCAGGTGTTGCTTCGGGGACGTCGTACCCTCGGAGGCTCATGCGATCGAGCACCGACAAGAAAATCGGGGGTGTTTGCGGAGGACTCGCGGAATATTTTGACCTGGACCCGACGTTGATCCGGGTGATCTGGGTACTGCTTGTCCTATGCGGAGGAACGGGGCTGCTGGCGTACCTCATTCTGTGGATTGTCCTTCCGCTGGGCCCAGCTGGATACCCTGGACCTTCGACTACCGTCACGACGACGACTTAAGGCCGAGGCGCACGGTTCGGGGACGGCCCTCGAACACAGATTCCGCACTATCTATTTTTTGCCGGGATTTCGCGGGGCGCGCGACCTGCCTCCGCCATCGCCAAGCAGCAGGTGATCGACAGAGATAAGTCCCGCTCCAACCGCCGCCAAGACAAAGCACCCTACAGCCATCATCAGGGGAAACTCGTATTCATGTACGGCCATGATCCCGCGCGCGGAGTGGACTCTCCAGATGGCCACGCACATTTCGAGGGTGAGGAGGAGCGCCGCCCCGCGCGTGATAACCCCAGAAGCAGCAGCCCGCCACCAAACATTTCCAGAACACCTCCGATATATACGAAGTAGCCCGGCAGGCCATGTTCGATAAAAAAGCTCTGCATGTCGGCCCCGTGAATCAACTTGGGGTAGCCGTGAGTGATGAAAATGATCCCGAGAGCAAAGCGGAGGAGGAATAGCGCCAGCGGCTGCAGTGAATCGAGAGATTTCATCGAACTCCTCCGTGGTGCAAAGGCTTGTTGCCGGCGGATGGATCGGCATTTTAGCAGAAAAGCAAATGGTGCATCGGGCACGGCGGTGTAAACGAAGAATCAGGTACAATCTTTTGGCGAAAGCCCTGACGAAGATGGACAAAATCAAGACAATTGGCGTCGTTAACGGAGGCGGAGACGCCCCCGGATTGAATGCGGTGATACGCGCGGTGGTGAGATCGGCGATCGGCGCGCATGGCCTGCGGGTGATTGGCATTCGCAACGGCTTCGACGGCTTGATCTGGCCGGAGGGCGCGGAGGAACTAACCGACAGCAGTGTCAGCGGGATCTTGCCGCGAGGGGGAACGATTCTCGGCACCACGAACCGGGGTAATCCGTTCGGCTACCGCGCCAAAGAAGACGGAAAGGAAGTCGTTCGAGATTATTCCGGACTGTGCCTGGAAAACGCGCGCCGGCTGGGGATCGATGCGTTAATCGTGACAGGAGGCGACGGTACGCTGCATATCGCGCGCGATTTTGCGCGGCGCGGCCTAAAAGTCGTAGGAGTGCCCAAGACGATCGATAACGATCTTTCCGCCACGGAGGTCACTTTTGGTTTTGACACGGCGCTACTCGTCGCTACAGAAGCCATCGACCGCCTCCACACTACGGCGGAAAGCCATCACCGGGTAATGCTCATCGAAGTCATGGGGCGCGACGCCGGGTGGATAGCGCTGCATGCCGGTATTGCAGGCGGCGCGCATATTATTCTGATACCTGAGATTCCGTTCCGGTTCGAAGCCATTTGCGACGCAGTGCACGCCCGGGAAAACCGCGGAAAGCGCTTCAGCATGGTGGTTGTCGCCGAGGGTGTGAAACTTCCCGCGACCGATCCCAACGGCAAAATGATTCCGGCGGCTGTACCCGGAAACGTGGCGAACACGATTGCGTTCACTTTGCGAGAGATGCTGCATAAGGAGATTCGCGTAACCGTTCTTGGGCACGTTCAACGGGGCGGCTCACCGACGCCATTTGACCGGATTTTAGCGACGCGCTTGGGCGTTCACGCGGTCGACCTGATCGCGCGCGCGCAATTCGACCGGATGGTGTGCTTGAGAGCCGGGAAAGTCGAATCTGTGACGTTGGAGGAAGCACTGTCGAAGATGAAATGCGTGGATCCTGCGAGCGAGATCGTTCATGCCGCACGAGCTATTGGAGCCACATTTGGGGATGGTGCATGAAGCGCAAGCTTCTGGTGGCAGTCCCGCTGCTGATCGTGGTCGCAATCCTTGCTTGGATATTCAGGCCGAAACACGAATCGTTGGGCGAAGCGTACGTGAGTGAGCGGACGGTCCCGCTCTTCGGCAGCGTTGCAGAGGTGCGCGAGCAAATCGGAATCCTGCACTATGGCGAGCGCGTCGATGTTATTGCGCGCCGCAATGACAACGTAAAGGTGCGTACTTCCGCAGGCGAAGTCGGCTGGGTCGAAGGCCGCGCACTGATGGAGCCTTCGCTGTGGCAGCGCAGTGCGAAACTCTTGTTACAAGCGCAAGCTTTTCCTGTTCAAGCGCGCGGACGGACGAAGGTGCAAACAAATTTGCGCGTTCAGCCGGGACGCACGGAGCCGCGGCTTTACCAGTTTTCGCGCGGCGTTCCTGTGGAAGTCGTGGGGCGCTCGGTAGCCGATTGGGTCCAGGTCCCGGACGAAAAGGAACCATCGGGGGAACCGCAGGAAGCGAAGAAAGAGGACTGGTTTCTGGTTCGGGGAGTTGCCACTCGTCCAGCGGGCGAAGTCTCGGGACCAGGGGCCAATCCGACGACCACGACGCAACCCGGCGATCAAACCATTCCGATCGCGGGATGGACTATCGCACGCTTTATCGAACTCGATACACCAGAAGCGGTGCGCGAGGAAATGGCCTCGGCGAACATTCGAACTCTGGCTTGGTTTGAGCTGAATCGCGTGAGCGATCCTTCCGGCGACAAACCGCAATATCTGGTGGTCGGCGCGCGAGGGGCTGAGGGCCAGCCGTGTGACTTTACGACTCTCCGCGTCTACACCTGGAATGGACGGAGGACGCGCTACGAGACAGCGTTCATCGAGAATAATCTTTGTGGTGGATTGCCAATACGGGTGGGAAAAGGGCCGTCGGGTGAACCGGAGTTTCGATTCCATTTGATGGATGCGGGAAAGGATGAGCGGGTGTATCGCTTACGGCAAACAGTGGTGCGCCGGGTCCGGGAAGGCGAGGCAACCAGAAAAAAATCGAACCGCGCACCGACCACAAAAAGTGGAACGCGTTAGAGATAAAAATAGGGGAACTATGAGATGACTTTGCACATTAGCGAAGCCGAGGTGCGGTCCGTTTTGACGATGGCCATGGCCATGGACGCGGTGGAAGAGATTTCGCGGAAAGAAGCCAACGGCGAAGTCATCGTGCACCCACGGCGGCGCTTCGAATTACCCAAGGGTGGATTCTTCCACTACATGGCGGCCGCGGATTTTCAGGCGGGCTACCTGGCGATGAAGCAGTACACCTATGTTCGTGGGAAGATGCGATTTCTGGTTCCGCTCTATGAGATCGCTTCGGGCGATCTGTTGGCGTTGATCGAAGCGGACTATATGGGCCAGTTGCGAACGGGAGCAGCTTCGGGCGTGGCCACAAAATATCTTGCGAGATCGGATGCTCGGGTCGCGGGGATCATCGGCACCGGCGGTCAAGCCAGGACGCAACTTGAAGCCGTGGCCGCGGCGCGGAAGCTGGAATCGGCTCGCGCCTACGGCCGCGATCCCGAGCGCCGTGAGAAATTTTCGAAGGAAATGACCAAGCGCCTCGGTGTGCCAGTGACGCCTGTAGGCTCGGCAGCGGAAGCGGTTCGCGGGGCCGACATTGTCTCGACAGCGACTACGGCGAGCCAGCCGGTCGTGACCGGAGCGGATCTGAGTCCCGGAACCCACATCAATGCCATCGGCGCGAACCACGCGCACAAGCGGGAGACCGACGATGAGGCCGTGGCAAAGGCCGGAATCGTCGTCGTGGATTCGGTCGAACAGTCTCGCATCGAGGCGGGAGATTTGATTTTGAGCTTCAAGGGCGATGAAGCCCGATGGTCACGAGTGAAGAAACTGTCGGATCTTGTGGGGGGGGGAACGAGCGGAAGGACGAACGCGTCTGAAATCACACTGTTCAAATCAAACGGGATCGCGTCCTGGGATTTGGCAGTTGCGCTGAAGGTTTACGCTCTGGCACGCGAAAAAAAGTTGGGAAGAGAACTACCTTTGTGGGCTGTGCCCTAATCGGCGAGCCACAAGAGCTAATTGGGCCTCTGCGCGATTTTCTTGTGCAAGGCTTGGTGCAGCCGCGAGCGGACATCAGTCGGCAGCTCGAGAGGCTCGGAGCCGCAAAAAATCTCGACTGTCCTCTTCGTTTGATCGACAACCATCGAGCAGTCTTCACAATGCTGAAGATGGCGCTCGAGATCCAGCTTGAGTACCCCATCGAGGTCGCCGTCGAGGTAATTGGACAACTCACGGATAACGCTTTTGCATTTCAATTTGGTTCACCCTTGCGAAAATAGCGATTTAGTTTTTGACGCAATTTGAGTCTGGCCCGCAACAGCCTGGATTTCACCGCGGGGATGGAAATTCCCAGCGACTGAGCCGTCTCCTCTGTAGATAGCTCTTCGACGTCCCGCAAAACGAAGACGATGCGATAGTCAGGTTCGAGTTGCTGAATGACTTCGTTGAGGATTCCTTTCATTTCCGATTGGGCGTAGCGCTGTTCCGGAGTGGGATCCCAATCCTGAATTTCCCTGGGCATGAGGTCATCTTCGCCTTCGATGGGTTCGTCGAGCGAGACTTGGTTCGGCCGCCGTTTGCGCAGCCGCATCAGCGCTTCGTTGGCGGCGATGCGCACGAGCCAGGTATAAAACCGCGAATCTCCGTGGAAGTTCTCCAGGTGCGTGTAGGACTTGAGAAAAGCGTCCTGCATCGCGTCTTCCGCGTCCTCGGCGTTGCCAGTAATGTTCATGGTGAGCCGGAAGATCTTCCGTTCGTAACGGTTGACGAGTTCCTCGAAGGCGGCTGCATCGCCCGCCTTTGCCGCCGCGACCAGAAGATGCTCGTCGGCAAGCGCGACGGAGGACGGAAGGCGATGTGGATTGGGCGAGCTCAAATTGCTCAACGCGCTCCCTGCGAGAATATTCGGGTTCGACTGAGTCATAAAAGTAGCACAGACCAGCGCCATTGCACTGCCGCTCTTAGTTTTGGATGATGCAAAACTAACTTGAGATTCAGGATTCGGTCGCCATCGTAAGGTAAGCAGGAACACCATGAAGGGGCTGACTTGCCTTGACACTGCCGACAAGGACGGATACTGTTCTCAAACGACAGTTTGGCAGGGGCCATGGCCGCTCGAATTCCTATCCAGTTTGCTTCACAATCTCTGGCCGAAGAGCCACACAATCTATTGATTCCTAATAACTTAGGGGTATTGGCATGAAATCGAGGGAGAAGTAGATGGTGGCAACGAAAGAGGCGAGCCCAAGGGAACTTGTGAAGTACCGGGTCGAAGAGGGCATCGCGACATTCGAGCTGGATGATCCGCCAGCCAACACTTATAGCTACGAGATGATGCTGCAATTGGACGCGGCCATCCTAAAGGCCCGGATGGATGAAAGCGTTCACGTTATCGTGGTCCGTGGCGCGGGCGACAAATTCTTCTGTGCGGGCGCCAGCATTTCCATGCTGACCAAGGCGAACCCCACTTATAAGTATTACTTCTGCCTGCACGCGAATGAGACGTTGTGCAGGCTGGAGCAAACTCCCAAACTTGTGATCGCGGCACTGAATGGACATACGGTCGGCGGAGGCCTGGAAGTTGCATTGGCGTGCGATATTCGCATCGCGAAGAGGGAAGGCGGAAAGATCGGACTGCCGGAAGTCAGTCTGGGTGTCTTGCCGGGAACGGGCGGAACGCAAAGGCTATCCCGGGTCATCGGCCGCGCAAAGGCTTTCGAGTTGATGGCTACGGGGAAAACATTCAGTTTCGAAGAAGCCCGAGAAATCGGACTGATTCACCATACTTATGAAAGCGAAAGTTTTTGGGACGATGTGAAAGCGTATGCAAGACAGTTCTGCCCTCCCAACAAGGCGTCCTACGCGGTGGGTCGTATCAAGCGAGCGGTGGTGACCGGCTCCGAAGTAGGCTTCGGCGAGGCGCTCGGAATCGAGAGGGAGTTGCAGCAACTGCTTTTTACCAGCGAGGATGCCAAAGAGGGACTCGCGGCATACATCGAGAAGCGTCCTGCCAACTTTAAGGGCAAGTGACGCAACTTTGTAAGCGCGTTAAGCTGTTCCTATGAAAACGCTACCTGACCATCTTCGGAAGGGCATGAAGCTCGTGATTATCGGATGTAATCCGAGCGAGTCTTCGGTGCGTGTGGGTCACTATTACGCCGGGCGTGGAAACCAGTTCTGGCCGGCGCTCTTTGAAGGAGGCGTAGTACCGGAGCCGCTCGAATATCGCGACGACAAACGCGTGATTGAGTTTGGCGTGGGATTGACGGATCTCGTAAAACGCCCCACCAAAGGGATCGAAGAGCTCACGCGCGCGGACTTTGCCGAGGGGCGCATCGTTCTTTCCCAAAAGCTGGAGGAGTTCTCGCCTCACGTAGTGGCTTTCAACGGTAAGCTCACCTACGAACACTTCGCGCAGAGGAAATGCAGTTTTGGGCAACAGAAGGAGCTGCTCTATGGAGCACGAGTGTACGTGCTGCCCTCCACGAGCGGCCAGAACGCGAAGGGCATGGGCGAGAAGGTTAAGCATTTTCGAAAGCTGGCACAGCTTGTGAAGCGCATCGAGAAAGAGCGGGAGACAAAAGTTCAGTAATCGGGAGCAAGTCATGAGCAATTCACCACAGACTGCACCGGCAAATCCCGTTGTGCTGGAAACACGAGAGCACGGCATTGCCACCGTCGTGATGAAACGCCCCGACTGCCTGAATTCACTGAACAAAGAGCTCGCCGCCGGTTTGGATGAAGCGTTTACGCGGCTTGCGCAGGACGAGTCCATTCGCGTGGTGGTTCTCACTGGAGCCGGGCGCGCGTTTTGTGCTGGAGGAGATCTCAATTTTCTCCGCCGCGGACGCGAGAGCGGAGACGTGAAACAGTTGGAGCCCCTCCTGCGTTCGGGGATGCAAATGATTCTGAAGATGCGGACGATGCCGCAACCCGTAATTGCTGCCGTCAATGGCGCCGCTGCCGGGGGCGGGATGAATATTGCACTGGCGGCGGACATTCGTATAGCGGCGGAAGAAGCTACGTTTGGTCAGAGCTTCGCGAAGGTTGGCTTGTTTCCGGATTACGGCGGAACTTACTTTCTTCCCCAACTCGCGGGCCCATCGAATGCCGCCGAGATGTTTTACACGGGTGAGATGATCGATTCCCAGACGGCGCTTAGGCTTGGACTGGTAAGCCGCGTCGTCCCTTCGGCGAGACTGGAAGCCGAGGTGCGAACGCTGGCGCAGAAAATTGCTCAAGGACCCACGATCGCCATTGCGGCAGCGAAACGAACGCTTTTCGGGAGCGAGCGCCAGGCACTGGAAACCGCTTTAGAGAATGAAGTTCAGCAGCAGATGAAATGTTTTTTGTCGCAGGATTGCGCCGAAGGTCTTCGCGCGTTTTTTGAAAAGAGGCGGCCGAAGTTCGAAGGGCGCTAAACTCGGGAGTTGCAGGGCTGCTCGAGGTAATGCACGCTTCAGCCCAGCCGTTCTACACCTTGTGAACAGAACATCAGGAATCCATGACGAGAAACGCAACCTGGGAAGGACACTGAGTGGACGATCTCCAAATTCTGCCCATGGAATTGAAGCAGCGCCTGGATAAGGGCGAAAAAGTGCTACTCGTGGATGTGCGCGAACCAGGAGAATTTCAGATCTGCCGGATCGAGGGAGCGAAATTGATTCCTCTTGGCGCTCTGCCGAGTCACGTTCAATCCTTGCCCGAGGATGAAGAGGTGATTTGTTATTGTCACCACGGGATTCGCAGCCTGGACGCAGCGGTATGGCTGCGGCAGCAGGGAATCGAGCGCGCGAAATCCCTTGCGGGAGGCATCGAGCGGTGGTCCCTCGAGATTGATCCAAACATTCCGCGATATTGAAGATATCCAACGAGTGGGGCGCAGAAAACTGTTCTCCGGCTGAATGGAGTCCTTGTGGCCAAAGTGAGAATTCAATTTCTACAGAAACCTTCTTGAACGACCTGCCGAAAAGCGAGAGGTCTCTTGCTTGAACGCGGCGTTGAATTGGAATTGCGGAATTTGGACAAAGAGAGGCTCAGCGAAGCCGACCTCGAGAGGCTGATTGGCGGCCGGGATTACAAAGAGTTTCTGAATCCGCGGAACGCGATTTATCGAGCGCGCAGGATGAAAGATAATCCGCCTTCTCGCGCCGAGGCCATCAAGCTCATGGCCAAGGAGCCTAATCTGATCCGGCGGCCTGTGGTGATCAAGGGGGCGCAGGTTTTCCTTGGTTACGATGAAGATGTTTACAAGAAACTCCTGAGGTGAACGCCGCCGGCGTTGTTCGCCCAGCCTGAATTCTGCGGCAAACAGCTCTCGACTTGTTCGGCGGTCGATCTTCAATCGTGTTCACTTTCAGGGACGGGGAGAAGCCATTGTGGAAGTAAAGACGATTGCCGTGATCGGGGCGGGCACGATGGGGCAAGGCATCGCTTATGCCTCGGCGGCGGGCGGTTACTTGACCCTGCTAGAAGATATTTCTCAGTCCATGCTCGAGCAGGGCGTCAATTGGATTCGGGACGCTCTTGACGAGGGCGTTGCGCGCGGAAAGGTCGATGCAGCTACGCGAGACCTGGCTCTTCGGAATCTGAAGACCGCTAATAAAGTACAAGACGCCATCCGCGACGCGGATCTGATCATCGAGGCCGTCCCCGAAGAAATGGAGATGAAGCTCGAACTCTTTACCATCTTCGACAAGTTCGCAAAGCCCAACGCGATTTTCGCCAGCAATACGTCCTCGCTCTCCATCACCGACATGAGCGATGTCACAGTCTGCCGCGATCGCTGCATAGGGATGCACTTCTTCAACCCCGTCCCCAAAATGAAGCTTCTCGAGCTGGTGATGACGCCGTTCACCTCGGAGGAGACCCTCGCCACATGCCGCGAAGTCGGCCGCCGAATGGGCAAAGAAGTGGTCGTGGTAAAAGATTCTCCCGGCTTCGTTACGTCTCGCGTCAGCGCCATCATCAGCAACGAAGCTTTTGCGCTTCTCGAAGGTGGAGTCGCCTCAGCGGAAGACATCGACAAGACCCTTAAACTTGGACTGAATCACCCCATGGGCCCTCTTGAGCTCGCTGATCTCGTCGGGCTTGATGTTTGCCTTCACGTTCTGGAATATCTCTACGAAACTTTGGGAGAAAAATACCGGCCTAATGCTTTGTTGCAAAAATATGTTCGGGAAGGCCGACTGGGCCGCAAGTCAGGGAGAGGCGTTTTCGAGTATGCGCCGCATAGATCCAAAGGCGATAAACCATGAAGAACGGAAAGTAGCGTGGGGACCGATGACAAAATCAATCGTAGAAAGAGTCGTGATTCAGCAGGGCGACCTAACGGAAATGGACACGGATGCGATCGTAAATGCTGCCAACAACGATCTCATCCTGGGCGGCGGTGTCGCGGGAGCGATTCGCCGGAAGGGTGGGGATAAAATTCAGAAGGAGTGCAACGCCATCGGCACCATTCCGATAGGCTACGCGGCCATCACCACGGGTGGGAACTTAAAGGCGAAGTATGTAATCCACGCGGCAAGTATGCAACTCGGCGGGAGAACGACGGCCGAGGCCTTGAGAAACTCAACAGCGCATGCGTTCCGCATTTCGAAGGAACGCGGCATCAAGACCGTCGCTTTTCCCGCTGTGGGAACAGGCATCGCCGGCTTTGATTTGCGAGAATGTGCGGAGATTATGCTTAACGAGGCTGTGCGGCATCTCAACGGCAAGACATCCCTCGAAACGATTCATTTTGTGCTATTCGACGAAGAAGCTCGGAGAATTTTTGAACAAGTGTGGGAAAGCGTTCAAGCTGGAGCCGCTGGGAAAACCGGCAAGCACGCAAACGACGGAGGCTAAGGCGTCGGCTTTTTCAGCACTGGCCTATCGTCTGCTGGCGCAGGCGCAGCCGATGTTTTTGCATCAGCAGCAGTCGCTTGGATGGGTGCGCCGCCCTCGGAATAGGGCTTCTTCAGTAGATTTCCCGCCTGTTCCTGCGCTCCGCCTGTGTCGTCGTTAGTCTGCTTTGCTTTGCTATATTCGTTGACGGCGCGAGCTCGTTGACCCAACAGGTCGAAGATTTTCCCGAGATAAATGTGACCCCACACTTCGGTCCATTTTTCCGGAGGCTCCGGGACAGATTGCAGAGCCTCACGAAAGGCATTCGCAGCCGCTTGAAAGTTTTTCTGGTAGAAGAACGCTTCCCCCATCCTGAAATTAGCCAGCGGACGTCCCGGTTGAATGGCGAGGGCCTTTTGGTATTGCGCGATGGCATCGAAATAGCGCCCTTGTTCCGCAATCTCTTCGCCGCGGGCGATGGCCGCCCGCGCGCGCAATGACGTGCTGGCCTTCAAGATCACATTGTTTGGGTCGATCTTGATGCCCTGCGGCTTCGGTCGTCCAAACGTCTCCACCGTGAAACTCGATTCTGTTCCGATCACCTCGACGGTCCGCGTTTCCGGATTTCCTTCGGTGTCGATTCGCAGCTCCACCGGCATCTGAAAGGTGTCCAGAGGCTGCTTGATTTTGCCGACGGTGCGAAATCCTTGCGGCGTCCTGTACACCACGTATTCGAGCGTGAATTCCGGAATCCCCGTTGAGTTCAGCCATTGGGCAAAAAAGGGCTGCAAATTCGGCGCTGCCTGTCCAGTTTTGGTTCCGGCCTGTGCATGCCGCTGCGCCAACTCCACGAAATCTTCGTTGCGCGCGCTCCTGCCGTTGAACTTTCCATAAAAATCGTGGAGCAGGGATTTGAAAGACGCGTCACCCATCTGTGCGCGAACCATGTGAAAGATCATGGCGCCTTTGTTCATGACCACCGAGCGGTAGTCACCCGAATAGGGTATCAAGCGCGCGGCTTGCGCAATCGGGGCGGCGTCTTCGTACATTAAGGAGCCGACGGCGAACTCGTCCACCGCTTTCAAGCCCGCTTCCTTGCCCGAGTTTTGTTCCGCGTACATGGCTTCGGAATACCGCGCCAGACCGTCGCTGATCCACACATCCCCCGGACTCGCCGGGAGCACGGAATTTCCCCACCATTGAGAGGCCACTAAGCGGGCGATGGTGCGGTCACCAAATTTGGGGTCCCACATGCGGTGGCTGAGGAGAAGAACTCCCGGAGCCGCAAAATCACGGAGCGTTCCGTCGGGAAGTTGAATCAGCGTGAGATCGGAATTTTCGAGGGGGCCAAAGAGATCGGAGAAAATAATTGCGGAGCGCGCGACATCGTTGGCAAAGTCCTGGGCATTTGCGGACGCGGCCCGCGGCGCATAGACCGAAACCTCTATTCCTTCGGCTTGTTTGGGACTAAATTGCAGGGCGCCTGCCACGAAGGTGCCGTGGGGCGCCCCTCGGTCACATTGGAATGTATATAAGAGGCGTCCGCCCTCGACAGTGTTCTTTCCGGCCATAGGCGTAGGAGAGGACGCCTTTCCGCTGCCGGCAACCACGAAAGTGTCCGGCACATTCAAGCGAAATGTCGCGGTGTAGCGGTTTGCTGGGAAATTGGTGAGCGGAAACCATCGCGCGGGGAGCAGCAAATAGGCCGCATCCTTATTAATCGAAGCCATGCGTACGCCCGGCACCGGACTGTTCTCTTCATTTGCGAGGATGCCCGCATACGTAAATGTCAGTGTGGCATGACCGCCCGCGCCGACCGGCGCGGGCAATGTCACCGTCAAGAAGAGAGGGTTCTGTGTGTCTCGTTCGAACGGTAGCGGTTTTCCATCACTGCCCTTGACGTCAGTGACGTTCAGATTCGGATGAAGCTCCACCCGCACACTGCTCGAAGCTTCTCCGGCCTTGAAATCCACCTTTGCCACCGCGGAAATCGTTTGACCGATAGTATTCAGCGTCGCGGAAACGTCATAGTGGTCGGCGAGGAAGGCGGGTGCGCGAGACACTTGAGCGCACAGGGGCGCACCGCAAAAAGCCAGCAAGAGCGGCGTAAACAGAAGTACTCGCGCGCCCAAAACATTTCGGGAGAGGGCCATCGGACCCCTTTCAATTATTTCGACTCAGCAGCCTTATATAGGATAGCAGAGACCTCACAAAGCGTTGCCAGGAGCGGTCTTCAGAAGGGCCGCGATGAAGTCCGCAGCACGATCGACAGCGCCCGGTGGACCCAAGGCCTGACGCACTTCAGCGAGTCCGGCGCGAAGCCCCTCGCGGGCCTTGGAATCACGCAGTAACCTCAGAATCTCGCCCGCGACGCGTTCGGGTGTGAAATCGTGCTGGATCAACTCCGGCACCACCCTGCGCCCGGCGATTAGATTGACCATGCTGAAGTGCTCAGTGCGAAGCAGGGGCTTGGCGAGAAGCGCGGTCAGCGGGGTGACCCGATAGATCACCACCATGGGCACATCGAGCAGAGCTGCCTCCACCGTTGCCGTGCCGCTTGAAACGACCCCCGCATTCGCCGCGGCCAAGGCATTGTAGGTCTGGCCTTCTACGAGTCGAGGGATCACCCCAGCGGGCCACCCTTCGCGAAGCTCGGCTCCATTGTTCCCGGGGGCGGCGGCAATTACAAATTGCGCGGCGACTTCTCGCTGGATGAAAACACATGCTTGGCGAAGAACCGGCAAATGTTGGGCAAGCTCCGCATGCCGACTTCCCGGCAGTAAGGTGACGATGGGCCTCGCGGGATCGAGATTCTGCTCGCGGCAAAATTGCTCTCGCGTGCGAGACGCTTGGACGGCTCCAACCAGCGGATGCCCGATAAATTTCACCGGCACTCCGGCATCTCCGTAGAATTTCTCCTCGAAGGGGAAGATGCAGAGCGCTTGGGCGAATCTTCGTTTTACTACCCGAACGCGCCACGGTCGCCAAGCCCAGAATTGCGGGCAAATATAATAAATATTGCGAACGCCCAGCGGGCGCAGCTTGCGCGCCAGCCGTAAGTGAAATCCGGGGAAGTCCGTAAGGATCGCGAAAGGAGGCTTCCGGCGTCTTGCCTCGGAGACGAGGTGCCGCATGGCTCGCACGAGTGGCGGCAGATGCGTGAGAATCTCGGTGATGCCCACGACGGACACTTCCGAGTAGTCGGTGATAACTTCCACGCCCGCCGCGCGCATTTGGGAGCCGCCCATTCCGAAGAGCGCCACGTCCACTCTCTTTTTAAGCGCCGTTGCGAGCCGCGCGGCGTACATGTCGCCGCTGACTTCGCCGGCGGAAAGTAGGAGCGGTATGGGTGTCATGCGCGAAGGGAATGCTCAATCACTGGCTGGCAAAGGCGTCGGAAAAATAGCGGGCGAACCGCTTGCCTCGACGGGCAAATGCAGTTCCTGCTCTTTGTACTGGAGTTGGTAGAGCCGATAGTAAATGCCGCGCAGCGCCAGCAATTCCTGATGCGCCCCCTGCTCGCGTAGGCGCCCTTTGTGAAAGACCAGAATGCGGTCCGCGTGCTGTATCGTGCTCAAACGGTGCGCGATCACGAGGGCAGTCCGGCCGGAGAGCAAGCGGTCCAGAGCTTCGCGGATCTGGATTTCGGTCTTGGTGTCCACGCTCGAGGTGGCTTCATCGAGAATCAGGAACCGGGGATTGTGCGCCAGCGCTCGGGCAAAGTTAATCAGTTGTCTCTGGCCAACGGACAGAGTCGAGCCGCGCTCGTTTACGTCGGTGGCCACGCCTCCCGCCAAACTGTTCACGAATTCACCGAGACCTATTTCGTTTACGGCGTGTTCGACGGTTGCACGATTGATCCCCGGTGTGCCGAGGCGAATATTCGATTCGATCGTGCCGGTAAACAGGAACGGATCTTGCAGCACGATCCCGAACTGCCGGCGCAGGTCTTGCATATCGAGGAATCGAATGTCGACGCCGTCGAGGAGGATTTGTCCTCTTTGGATGTCGTAGAAGCGCAACAACAAGGAGATCAGCGTCGTTTTGCCCGCCCCGGTATGTCCGACGATGGCAAAGTTCTGTCCTGGCTGAATCCGGAAAGAAACGTCGCGCAACACCCAGTCCTCATCGCTTGGCTCAGGAACATTTTTATAGCTGAACCACACGTTCCTAAATTCAATTTCGCCGCGCGGATTGACGAGCCGGGCCGCCTTGGGATCGGATGTGATGGTCAGTGGCTCGTCGAGCAGCTTGAAAATTCGCTCCGAAGCAGCCATGGCCGACTGCAAAATATTAAATTTTTCGCTAAGGTCCTGGATCGGCCGGAAGAAGCGCTGGGCGAACTGCATAAAGGCCACAAGTACTCCCAACGTCAGTTGCCCAGAAAGAATTCTCAGTCCCCCCACCCAAAAGATCAGGGCGATAGCGGCAACGCTCAAAATTTCCACTGCCGGGTAGAAGAGCGCATAAGCGAGGATAGCATCGCGCCAGGCCAACATATTTTGGCGGTTACGCCGGCCGAATTCCTCCTCCGCTTTGGACTCGCGGTTGAAGATCTGCACCACGCTCATCCCGGAAATGTATTCCTGGAGAAACGCGTTGATGCGCGCGATTGCCGTGCGAATCAGGCGGTTCGCATCGCGAACGTAGTGCCGGAAGATCAGCGTCACGACGAAAATGAGCGGCAGCACGGCCAAGGCGGCCAGCGCCAGCCGCCAATTAAGATAAAGAAGCACTCCCACCATCACCGCGAGCAGAAAGAAATCGTTGATCATCGTCACTACGCCGGCGGCAAATAGATCGTTCAGGGCATCCACATCGGTCGTAACACGCGTCAGCAGGCGCCCCACTGGGTTGCGGTCGAAAAAGCTCATGGACAGGTGCTGCAAATGACCGAATATTTCTCGCCGCATGTCGTACATCGTTTGCTGTCCGACTCGCTGCATAATGCGGATCTGCATGTACTGGGCGAGAAAATCAAATGCCAAAACAAGAAGGTAAACAATGCTGATGAGGACCAGGCCGCGCCGGGCAGCTGTGATTCCGAGCACGTGATGGAGGGCGGGGACAATATAGCGATCGACAGCTCTTTGGAATAACAGCGGGGGCGCGAGCTCAAGAGGCGTGACTGCGAGCGTCAGCGCAAGAGCAAGAAACACCCGCCACTTGTACGGCCGCATGTACTCCATCAGGCGCCGCATCAGGCGGGAATCGTATGCTTTGCCGAGTGCCTCTTCTTCGTGAGCATTGCTCATGCGCGTTCGAGCTCTTCTTCCAATAATTGCTTTTGATACAAATCCGCGTAATACCCTTCCCGGGCCAGGAGCTCGCCGTGCGTCCCGCGCTCGATGATCCGGCCATCACGCAAGACCACGATCTGGTCGGCGTCGCGCACCGTGGACGTCCGGTGCGAAATCAGGATGGTCGTGCGGCCCTGCATGACGCCGCGCAGCCGTTCAAGGATGCGTTCCTCGGTCTGCGTATCCACACTCGAAAGGGAATCATCGAGAATCAGGATGCGAGGATCGCGCGCCACCGCGCGCGCAATTGCAGTGCGTTGCTTTTGTCCGCCGGAAAGGGTGATCCCGCGCTCTCCGACCATGGTGTCGTATTTCGCGGAGAAGCCTTGGATGTCCCCATCCAGACTCGCAATCTCAGCGGCCTGGCTCACAATGGCTTCGTTGTATTTCGGCAAGCCAAAAGCGATATTCCCGCCCACCGTTTCGCTGAAAAGATAAGTGTCTTGCGGAACGTAACCTATCGAACGTCTCAGCATTGCAAGCGGCCACTCGCGAATCGGCCGCCCGTCAATCAGGACTTCGTCGTGCGGGGCTTCCCAAAGCCGCGCCACCAGTGCGGCTAAGGTAGTCTTTCCGCTACCGGTTGGGCCGACAATTGCCACCGTCGACCCCGCGGGGATCCGCAAGTTGATGTCGCTTAGAACGGGATGTGGTCCGGAACCATTCGATCTCCCGGGGCCATTGGCCCCGTTCCCCGAAAGCGTCGTTGGATAAGTGAACGTTAGATTCCGGAATTCGATTTCGCCTTCGAGCTGAGTTCCGGCAGGCACTTGTGCTGTCCGATCGTCAATTTGCGGCTGTGCTTTGAGAATATACGTGAGACGGCCCATGGATGCCGCGCCGCGCTGAAAAATATTCGTTACCCAACCCAGCGCAATCATCGGCCACACCAGCATATTAAGGAACGAATTGAAAGCAACCAAGCCGCCCAGAGATAGCTGACCACGCAAAGTCTGAAATCCACCAACCCATAGCACGATTAAAAATGTCGTTCCGATGAGCGCTTGAAGCGAAGGCATAAACATGCTCCAAGTGCGAATAAGTTTCACATTTCGAGCGACGTACTCACGGTTTGGTTCGTCGAATCCCTGAATTTCAGCTTGTTCCTGCGCATACGCCCGAACCACTCGGACGCCGGAGAGATTCTCTTGTACTTTAGCTGATAACGTCGCCAGAGAAGCTTGGATCTTCTCGTACAAATCGTGAATCACTTTTCCAAAGTGCCGAACAGCAATCACGACAACCGGGACAGGCAGAAGTACCCAGAGCGTCAGCGACCGGGAAAGATTGACCAGGATGACGATCGCCATGATCATCGTCACGAAGGTTGTGGCGGTGTACATGATCCCCGGCCCCAGCACCATGCGTACCGCGTTCAGATCGTTCGTTGCCCGGGACATCAACTCTCCCGTTCTGTTGCGCACATAAAACTCGGGCTCTAGGACGAGAAGCCGCTTCAACAAATCGCTCCGGATATCAAATTCGATATCGCGAGATACTCCTATAAGAATCCATCGAGTCCAAAATGACAGCATCCCCTTGAGCAGAACGATGAATAGCAAGATTAAGCAGTAGATCTTGAGCGTGTGCCGGCTGCCAGGCGCGTAGTAGGGAATTATACGGCTGAGTGATGACTGGCGGGCTAGAACCGCCACAGACCCCGCGCTCGAGTCAGAGAAAGGTTGAGGACTTCCAGCAAGGGTATCAATAATAATTCCGGACGCGAGCGGAATGATGTTCTGTACGACACCCATTAGCGTCAATATAAGAAGTCCGAACGCGATGGCGCCCTTGTAGCGGCCTAAATAAGGCACCAGCCCAAGGAGGTCCTTGCCCCCTGATGCCGGCGAACTCATTTTTGCGCTGGCGGCTGCCGTCTTAGTGCCGGCCGTGCTCATCGCAACGTCGACCTCGCATTCTCGAGCGAAGATGCTTCCATGAGAAATTTTTCATAACTCCGGTCCAGTGACTGGTACCGTTTGGTTGCCGGATTCCACCGCACGCCAATGGGCAAGGCGTGCTCGGCGCCGCTGAGATTCACGGGAGTGAAATAGAGCTGCAATCCATTCACCGGATCCTGTTCGTATTGGATGCGCCACCCAGTGACGGGCTTCGCCGGCGTCTGCCCCAGAAAGCCTTTCGAATTCTTCAAATACTCATCACAGCGTAAGAGTTCCATCCATTTGCCGCCTTGATTTTCGGCAATGACAGCCCGGGAAACGATTGTTCCCGGCAAATTGTTGGTGGGCGTCTTCGGCACAACGTTCGCGGCCACGAATTGTTGTTTTCCTGTCTTGGCCAGATCGCCAAAGATTATCACTTGTGTCTCAGCCCCGAGCAAAGCCTCCGCCGCGTCTTGAACACCCTCCGGCACCGTTGGTTTGGCGGGTGCTGCGTCGGCCGCAGGGGCTGATTTGGTCGCAGGCTGCCCATCGCCGCATCCGGCCATCAGGCACACGATGCACACAAGACTCATCGAGACGCGTAGTGAATTGCCCCATTTCCCCGAAAGCTCCGGGCAGCCGCTCCGAAAAGAAGCCCTCTTCTGGAGAGACGGAATCGCGCCAGCCTCGTTAGCCACCAAAGTCTTCTTTTGCAGTGGTTTTCCCATCGAAGATCGGCTGTCGCTCGGACGATTTCGGGTGCTCCGCGACTCCTCTTCCTTTTTCAACCGCTCGTATTCGACCTTTGCCTGTCAACAACTCGTTTCTCCCAGGCAATGCTCAACACAAGGCCCGATACAACAATTCTAGCTTCTGAATTCCGTCCGCGAAAGGACGCCGTGCGGCCCCCTTTCCAGGCAGTTACAGCAGGATACCCTCAGTCGCCCGGCCGCACGGACAAATCTCCAATCACCGCTACCTCCTTGCAACAATCGCGTCCAGCCGCGCCTCAAAATTCTCCTCGCCTTCCGACCACAGCTCGCTCCGCTCTACAGGGAGTGCGCGCTCGATGGCCTCGACCCAGTTGAACAATTGTTGGATGTTTTCGCGCGTCTTTGTGTGATATTCCCGCAGATTTTCTCCCGTTTTCATCCACTGACGGAAAGTATGCTCCGTAGGATGATCGGAAGAATTAAAGGGGTTCGAAGCTGCGCCCGGCGCCAGCAAGCCGGCATGCCCGGTGAAAAAATGTTCGAACCCCAAATCGGCGCAAAAGTGCCCCTCAGAGCTTGCGATTCCATCGTCGTACTCAGGTCCATGGCAAATCAGACGCAGCGGCTGCGGCTGCTTCTTCCATTTCAACGAGTCCATGTCCAACTCCCACAAGTCCCATTTTGCCTCTGCCATGTAAGCGGAGTCCGCGTGCAGGTGCTGGACGGCGAGCGCGGCGACTTCGGCGGCGCCATATTGCATCGGCCGAAGGTCCCACATCGCGACGGGAGTTTCGCTAGCATCGATCGGCTGCACGGTTAAACTCTCAAAAGATTGTCGCGAGTCTGATAAAGGAGCCGTGGCGAGAAACCGCGCAAACTCAGCGATCATCGTGGAGTCGGAGAAATCGCGCGCCCATACGCGCAAGTATGCTCGATTGGCCATCGTTCAGGGAACCTGCTGAATTATACCGGGGCTATGAGGAAGAGGCGAATGACTACTGTGAAGGAGGTTGGATTGGATTGAAGCTGGACGCGATCTGTTGCAGCCGTTCGCGAAGCGCGTCCCCGATTCCCGCGAATACCCTCGCACACGTCTCGCGCAGTTTTTCTTCCGTGGCGGCTGCCACTCCTGCCATGACTTCGCGCGATTGGTGATCCAGCGTAGTTACGGTTGTGAGCATCCACTGTTTCGAAATGTTCTCCAGCCGCGTGTGATATTGCTGCGCCGAATGCTCGCTCATTTTCCCAAGCGAAGCTTGCATCTCCGCCCGGTGCGCTTCGGTCAGTGCTTTCCACGAATCGAGCAGCGGCGTCAATCCGGCTTGTACTTTCTGATGTGCATCCGCGACCCCAGCCTCGATCGCGCCAACCATTCCGGCCTGGAAGCGCCGCAGAAAATCTTCCTGGTCCAACGTGATTTTTTGGGAATGATCCGTCCTGACGGCTTCTAGTCCCTCCCTCGCTTCGCTCACGCTCCGCTGCAGTTCCTCGCCGACACCCGTGAGTTCCTGCCGCGCGTGCCGTTGAATGTCATCCGTGAATGCCGCCATCGTGGTATCCGCGGCTTCGGCAAAGAGCGCCCGCGCACGGGCAAACGATTCGCTTACTACTTCTTCCAGCTGCGATTGCGTATGCGACACGAAGTTCCGACTGGTATTGTCCAATTCACTTGCAAAAAGCCCGGAAACTTCTCCGGCTTTCTCGCGGAGCTGGTTGCCGGCCTGCTCCACCGTCTTCTCCGTGAAGCTCTGAATCAGAGTCTGCGCTTTTTTCTCGTACCATTGAGAGGTCTTGAAAAGATCTTCGACCGTCTGGTGCTTCAGATCGCCGGCTTTCGCTTCCAACTCCGTCAGATTTCGTGTCGTGATCGCTCGCTCCGATTCATTCAGGAGTTGCTCTACGCTGCCGAGACTGTCGCGGAATCGCGCCAGCGATTCGGCAAAGGCCTCATCCGCCTCGTTGCGGATGCGGTCCTGCTGTAAAGTTATCGCCGCATCCAGTAGGGAGTGCCCACCTGCCAACCGTTGAATGGCTTCCTCGGTCCGGGCCACTTGCGGCTGCACCAAGGACTGAATTTGCTCCCCGAATTGCGACAATGCTTGGCGATTGGATTCCTCGAATCGCTCGTGAATGCGCGCACTGATCTGGTCAAACATGGTTTCCGAGTGACGATTAAGCTCGACGCGATGAATGCTCAGTACGTCTTCGAGCTGCGATTGGAATCTGCTGAGCGCGTTTTGTTGCGCGCTTTCGAGTCGCTCGGAAAAATTCTCGATCTTCTCGGCGGACTCGGCGGCGTGCGCGAGTGCCTCTTCGAGCCGGCGCGAACCCTCCCGAAGCGAATCGCGTAGCGCCGTCAGTTGCCGTTCCGTGTCCCCGGTTGCCGCGGCGGCGGATTCTCGTATCTTGGCCACGAGTTGCATGGCTTCTTCTTGAAGGCGTGCGGACAAGCCCTGCGTGCTTTCGTTCAGGCTGTTCGCCGAGCGCTCTTGGGCCGCAGTGAGCGTTTTTTCTAGCGTACTCTGCCACTCCGCTTGCGCGGCCTGCAGCTCTTGCGCAAGTTGCTCGCGCCAGGACGCTTGTACTGCGCCCATGGCAGAAAATATGCTTTCTTTATTTTCGATCGCCGCTGCGTTCAGCGCCTCATTCTGCGCTACCGCGGACTCTCCATGTTGCTGAGCCGCTTTTTCAATCGCGCGAAGGCCGGCTTCGGAATGCGAGGAAATCTCAGTCAAGGACTGATCGGCTTGAGTGCGAAGACGAACCGCAACTTCTTCCGCCTGCTGGCAAACGGATTGAAGCGATTGCGCCGCTTTCGAGAGGTGCTCTGTGTGCTCTTTGATTTGCGTGGTTCCGGCGTTCGCAATTTGCCCTGTTAGGTCGCGCGTCAATTGTTCAAGCTGCGGAGCCAGGGAGCGCGGCAATTGCGTTCGCAGCTCCGCGGCAGCCGCCTCGGACGTGGAGCGTATCCGCGCTTCGGCTTCCTCCTGAATCTTTATAATGGCGTTCGCTGTTTCGTTCGCGATTTCGGCGCGCGCGGCGGCAAACTTCTGTTCCCATTGTTCGAACGACACCCGGCGTTCCGCAGACACCGCTTGGGACGCCGACTCTCGCGCCGCCGCATTAATCTGCTGCTTCGCTTCGGAAAGCAGTCGCGCCACCTGCCTCGCAAGTTGCAGCGAGGCATCCGTGGTGCTGGCTGGCGCGGGGAACACGCGAACGTTGTCCGGAGGGATCGTGGGCGATTCGATCGCTTCCGCATCATGCGACGCTGGCTCGCCGGCTCCATGCGATCCTGGCTCTTCGAGTGGAACGTGAATCTCTTCGGTCAGCGACAATTCATGTGTTTCTGTGTGTGACGCTGGTTGGTGAGCGATCTCCCCGAGCGTTGGAAATTCCGCCTTGTCTGGAAACGTGAACCAGTCTTCCGGAGGAAATGCGATCCCCCACGCATTCCCCGGCAACTCCAGTTCCAGCGCGACTTGAAACAGTTGCCTTACCGTCCTTGGACGCTGAATCCAGGCGACTCGGCCTCGCACGCTCCGTGGCGCCTGCCCGGTTTCCGAATGCGGGACTTCCAAGGAGACCCACATATTCTTGAGCACGTAATGTTTCGATTGGTAGCGGCACCCGTGGCAGTTAATGATCAGCGTGGAAGTGCGCTCCACGAAGGGCCTGCCCAGCGCATCGACACCCGTTACCTGCAGCGGAACGGCTTGCACGATTCGCGTGCTGCGCCGTTTCCTCAGCTCAGTCGCCGGATTTGGGGAACCTTCGGACATCATCTCCTCAGGTTCGCCGGCAAGGTCGCCACCCGTGTCATTCATTAGAATTCGCCGTAGCCTCTTGCGCTCTGGCTAGGACTCTCGACCGTTCACGGTTGCGTGGGCTTCGTTCTCTCTGTGCCTTGGGCATGGTGTGTTCCAGTCACCAAGGTCCACAATTCTTTTGCCACCCAGATCGGGCCCACTAAAAAATATACTGGTCCTTGAAAAAACGCTGGATGATTGCCTTCGATTTTGTGGCCCAGAAGGAGGAGAGCCCAACCACCGATAAAGAACGCCGTGCCCCAGATCCACTTCGTGAGTATCAAGAGTATTAGCCCGACAAAAATTATGGGAATGCCGATGCCATGCAGCAGTTTATTCCACCCTGACGAGTGCTCGTGGTCGTACTGCGACATGTAGTACGCAAAGCTGGGCATTCAGCGCACCTCTGAGCGGACGGATTCCCACCACCAAATTGGAACTCTATACCTGAATAAACGCAATGGCCAGAGGAACCTAGTCGTACTGAGGGTTCTAGTGCTCGCACCTACTTTCGGAGGATCGCCTTTTACTGCGGTTCTTATCAAGGCAAAGTTTCGCTGCCTAGGGAGAAAGTACGCGGTTGTCATCCCGAACGCAGCGAGGGATCTCTTTTTTCCGGATTTACGAGTAAGAATGCAAACCCCCGAAACTACGCTTTTACCAATCTTTCCGTGCCTGAGCCAGCAGCCACCCGCTACAAATCCCGCCGCCCCTCCATGGCCTTCAGCATCGTAATTTCGTCTGCATATTCCAAGTCCGCTCCTACGGGAATGCCTACGCCAATTCGCGTCACGCGCACGCCCAGAGGCTTCAATAGCTTTGACAAGTACACAGCCGTGGCCTCTCCTTCTGCCGTGGGGTTGGTCGCGATAATAATCTCTTCGACTCCGCCGCCCTTGAGCCGTTCAATCAACGACTTGATGTGCAGTTGATCCGGCCCCCGCCCAGAGAGCGGCGAAAGCGACCCGCCCAGCACGTGGTACATCCCGCTGTACATCCGGGTCTTTTCGATCGCCATGATGTTGTGGGCCTCTTCGACCACGCAGATGGTTTTTTTGTTTCGTGTGGGCCCGACACAATACAAACAGGGATCGGAGTCGGTAATATTGTGACAAATCGAGCAGGCGCGAATTTTTTCTTTCGCGTCGCGGATGGCGTCGGCAAGCGCCAGGGCATCCTCGGGCGCGGCCCGCAGCAAGTAAAACGCCAGCCGCTGGGCCGTTTTCTGTCCAATTCCGGGGAGGTGCTTCAATTCATCAATGAGTCGTTCCACAGGCGCGGCAAAATCGGGCATCTCTGATGTGTAACACACGCCCACGCTTCCGCGCAAACCGCTCCCGCAATCCTAAATTGTCGCGGCTGTCGTTTGGCGAGCGTTCACCGTCTGTCCGGAGCGAACACGAGAGTTTAGAGCGGGCAGCTGTCTTGCTCAATCCCTAAAATCTCCCGCTGTCATCCTGAGGCTACGCGACGAGGGTAGCCGAAGGACCTCACACTATGACGTTACTTAGGTTCAAGCGCGTGAGATGGGAGAAACTCGGAAAGAACGCTCAGTGCAGAACAACCTGTGCGTGCAGGTTTGGACGTGTCTAGAACAGCCCCGGAATCTTCAGGCCCGTCATGCCGGGGATGCCACCGGCAAGATTCTTCATTTGATTCGCGAGTTCATCATCCACGCGGCGCGTCGCTTCATTCACCGCGGCACGGACCAAGTCCTGAAGCATCTCCTGATCCTTGCCCGCGAAAATTTCTTTTTCGATTTTAATATCCACGATTTGCTTCTGGCCGTTCATTCGCACCGCGACCATGCCGCCGCCCGCCGAAGCTTCCACCGTCACCGAGTTTACCTGGCGCTGCAAGTCTTCCTGCAGTTGCCGGAATCTCGAGAGCATTTGTTGAAGAGCGCTGACTTCCATTACTGTCCCTCTTCGCGGCGTTTCACTTCGGAGATTTTACCACCGAAGCGCTGCAGCATCGATCGCACCATCGGATCACGTTCGAACTGGCCACGTAACTCTTGCGTGCCGGGCGACGCGCTCGCCGCCGCTGCAACTCCTTCGAGTCTAGCACAGACTCTCACGGCTCGTCCGAGCACGGTGCTCGAAGCAGCACGTACTTTTTCCAGTGTCTCGCGCCCTTCGAGCATTTCCGCGAAGGCCCGTTTTCCCGCTGAAAAATAAATTCGCAGTTCCGCGCCGCTGATCTCCCAGCGGCTTGCCTGTTCCACGAGTTCTCCCAAGAATTTTTGTTGTTCCTGAATCCTTGACTTTATCTCCCCGACTTGCTCCATCGTAATTCCGTCCACACGCAGCGCGGAACCATTGCTCTTGGCCGGCGTTCCCATCGGAACACCCGCCTCGGATTCGGGTGCCTTCTCTTGTGCTTTCCTTGTCGCGGAAGATGCAGTCGAAACGCGTGGCGGAATCGCAACGGATGCCTCTCGCTTGGGCATCGGGGGAAGGGAAGCCGCCGTCGCGTGTGATGCGCTCGCTTTCGTCTGGGCGTCAGCGGTTCCCGCGCCGAAATTTGCCAGCAATTCTTCGAGCGGCGCCAGCCTCGACGCATTAATCAGCCGAAGCAATCCCATTTCCAGGTGCACGCGCGGATCGGGCTTCCTTCGCAGATCATCATCCGTCTGCAATAATATTTGAAAGTATCTGGTGAGATCCTCTTCGCTGAACATCGCCGCAGCTCTTGCTAGGCCCGGCCGTTGATCCGTCGTGGCCGCGATCAAATCCGAGTCCGCTCCGCAAACTTTCGTAATCAGCAAATTCCGCATGTGCCGGATCGCCTCGCGGCAAAAATGCTGCAAATTTCGCCCTTCCTTCTGGAATGTGTGCACCAGGGCCAGCGCCCGCTCCGCTGATGCATTTGCAATCGCGCCGACCAGCTCTTCCAGCGCATCATCGGGGACCACGCCCAGGAGTTCGCGAACTTCTTTGTCTGGAATTACTTCGCCGCAATATGCGCGCGCTTGCTCCAAAAGTGACAGCGCATCGCGCAAACTTCCTTCCGCCATTCGCGCCATCACCGCCATCGCGCCGTCTTCGATTTTAAGGTTTTCTTTTTCTGCGATTTCCTCTAACCGGCCGGCGATCTCCGCAAACGTCAGCGCCCGAAAATGAAAATGCTGCGACCTCGAACGAATCGTGTCGGCCAAATTGTCCGGCTCGGTGGTCGCCATAACGAATATCACCCGGTCCGGCGGCTCTTCCAGTGTCTTTAGCAAAGCGTTGGACGCTTCACCCGTCAGCATGTGTGCTTCGTCGAGAATGACAACCTTGTGCCGCGAGGCCGCGGGCGCGTATCTCACCATCTCGCGCAGCTCGCGGATCTGATCGATCCCGCGGTTCGAGGCCGCGTCAATTTCAATGACGTCGAGCGAAGTGCCCGCCGCGATCTCTTTGCAAGAGTCGCATTCGCCGCAGGGTTCCGCTGTCGGTCCCTTCACGCAATTCAGTGCCTTCGCGAGAATCCGCGCCGCTGTTGTCTTCCCGACTCCGCGCGCGCCAGAGAAAATATACGCATGCGCGACCCGATTATTTTTGATTGCGTTGGCAAGTGTTTCAGTGACGTGACTTTGTCCGACGAGATCGCGGAAAGTTTGCGGGCGCCACTTGCGGGCAATGACCTGATAGCTCATCGGAAGATATTTTGTCCTCGGCGGTCCGCGCCGCTCCGCAACTCTCCTCCCGCCGCTTGACCGTGGAGAGTTGCCAACAGCTTGCGAATCGTTTTTAGCGCGAGGAACTTCGGGTGATCTGCGGCACCCGAGGCGTTCCCGGTACCGTTGCTCCCTTCCGGGCCTGGCGGGGTTCGCGGGACCTCGTTGCACAGAGCCCGAAGCTCCACGCTCCGGCAGTCACGCTCTTCGTGCGACTGCCTGCACAAGTCTAACACATCGAAGTTTGCATAACTCCGCGCGTCTGTCTCGCGGCAAGGTAAGCAGCTTCACGAGATACTTGGTCGCAATCTCAAATTACATCAAGACTTTGGTTTTTCTGCTGCCGCCGGTTTATCGGGAGGCAAAACTTCCGCCGGGTTCACCCAATTCAGTTTGAAGGGTCCGGTACCGTGCACCTGAATGATTGTTTCACCTTTAGCCACGGCGAAATGCCGCATTTCCTTCGGCATCAAAACGAAGTTACCAACATTCATCGCCTGAAGCTTGCTCTCGTCGTACGTTTCACCCGTGCCCACAAGAAAAGTTCCTTTCAGGACCGTCACATATTCGTCGGTTGGATGCCAGTGCGCTGGAGTTTTGGCTCCGTCCGCGCACCGGAAGCGTATGACAAATGGTTGGCCTTCCACATTGAAATCTCCCTCGACGTTTGCGATGTCACACCCCTTGATGATCGGCGTCCATTTCAAGTCGCCGTAGTGCACGATTTTGTGCGCCGCCTCACCTTCCTTTTTCTCCTGACAGTTGGCCACTGCAACCACGGCCGCTAGCGCGGCCGCCACTGCCCAAACGATTGCCACTCGATTCTTTCTCATCTTTGCTCCCTCCGTAGGAACTCTGGCCGCAAACATACGCCGCGCGTGCGGAGAGGGCAAGACTTCCGGTATCCGCTTCCCGAAATTGAATAGGCTCGGGGTCCGCGCTCTTAATCCCCAGAAAACACGCTCAAAAAAAAGAGCTACCTCCCGCCAGAGTGCATTACGCTATTTCCGGATGGAGTTCCTCCCCATCCTCCTCGCGCCGTTCGAAGGGCGAGAGGTCCGCCGCGCCAGCGGAACGCATCGAGGCAGCGCCTCGGTGTCGCCTCACGATACGGGGTCAGCCTGCACGGACCGTGCACGTAGGAGGAATCTCATGAAAGCATTTTTTTCTTATTTCCTGGTTCTCCCTTTGATGTTCGTTTGTGCTCCCGCATCCAACGCGGATCCTCATCAGCTAATCCAGGGGATGCAGGTGCATCTCACTCTGTTGAACAGCGTCGGCACCGACACTTCCCGCGACGGCGATCCTTTTGTTGCCGTCGTTGCCGAACCTGTGTACTTGGGCAATCAGTTGCTGCTTCCCGCCGGTACGCGCGTGAACGGCGTCATCGGCACGGTTGCCAAGGCGCGTCGCTTCTCCGTTTTCCGCGGCCAGGCCTACCTGAATCTCATTTTCCGTTCCATCGAAATCGACAGCCGGATCATCCCTGTGCAGATGAGCATCATCGCCATCGAGCAACCGCACGGTCAGGCGGACGGCAAGCGGCGAAAGGACGTCAAAGTGGAGGAAGGCCAAGTCATCCAGGAAAAGCACGATATCAAAGGCGACGTGGTGGGCGGCGCCATCGGCACGGGCGGCGGAACGCTCGTCGGTGCGATCTTCAGCAATGCCGTCCGCGGATTCGGGATCGGCCTCGCCGGCAGTGCCGCCTACATCGTCGAGCGCAAGGGCAAAGAAGTCGAGCTGCCCATGCAGACTGGAATAGTCGTTCGCATGGACAATACGATCACCGTTCCTACGCCGAGCGTCAACAACGCCGGCTATTCCAGCAGCAGCCGTTAAACTGGCTGGGCTGAGACTTAATCGCAGCGCGAAACGGAGTTTGCTACCCCCGCTCAATGCGGCTCTGGAGGCCGAAGCTCTGCTGCAATTGCATCTATCTGCCTAAAAATAAAGCGCCGCTGAGTCGCGCCATGCGCTCACCCAGCGGCGGAAGGTTTCTCGCAGTTATCTAAAACGTTCTCGATAGCGCTCGTCTATCCGAGCTCTACTGCTTCGGGAAGTTCGGATCGGCTTTCACTTCATTGATCTGTTTCGTGTGCCGCTCGCTGTGTGCCGCGATGAAAAGCACCCATTCATAAGCGTCGAGCTTTTGTCCCAATGGGCTGTCCACCGCGTGAGCGCGCAAATCGGGGGTCTTCTTCAAGAAGTCCTCCGTCAGCGCGCGGCTATCCACAAAATGTTTGAGCGCGTCCGCCGGCGAACCGAACCGGTTTACGGGGCGCAAGGGTTCCGGCGCATCCGCTTTGTGCGACCGGTCGGTGACCATGGTCACCACCATCTCGTCGATATGTTTCACGTCTCTGTCCGGAACCGCGGGGGCCACCATCACTTTCTCGATGGTTATTCCGCGGAGCATGTCCTCTGCCGCGGCAATGTGCTCCACCACTTGCGCCACGGACCAGCGTTCAGGCGTGGCCTTAAAATTCCACTGCGCTTCGGACAAACCTCTAGTGGCATCCTGGACGCCCTTTTTCGTCGACTCCAGGTACTGAAATGCCTTGTCCTTATCTGCCTGCGTTAGCTCCTGCGCTCGCGAGGTAACCGCAAACCCAGCGGCCAGGACGATCGCTAGGGCCCCAATCCAAGCTTTTCTCATGATTTTCCTTTGCTCCTTCGTCTGACGGCTCCACCCGCGCCTATGTCCTGGCTCCACGTTGAGGGGCTGAGGCTTTTCCTGGAATTCACTGATTGTTTTCGTGGAGCCAAGTTTTTTCGGCTCCCGGCAATGTACCAGCGTTCCGCGCATCCGTCTACCCCGTCGCGGCGCAGGCGGTGACAGCCGGTTGGTCCGGTTGGTAGAGTGCGAGTTGCACGAGAAGCCTGCTCCGCTACAATGCGTACAGCCTTGTGAGGGATTTTCGTTTCGCATAACAACGGGTGGCGCGAACTCGGGAGAGATCGGACTGCCCGCTGAAGCTGTTGGCGCCCACCACCGTGTGCCCGCTCAAATCTCTACAATATTTACGGCCGCCGTTCGTCTACAGGAATGGACGGATGAGCCGTCGAGCATCACCGCGATGACCGAGCCAGACCGTCAAATCTCCGAAATCATCGCGGAAGAACGATCCCGGTTGCGCAATTTCATCCGCAAACGGGTGCCGAACGAGGCCGACGCGGAAGATCTTCTTCAGGAGGTCTTTTTCGAAGTCATCGAGGCGTATCGCATGATGGAGCCGGTGCGGAAATGGAGTGCCTGGATGTTTCGGGTCGCCCGCAACCGCATAATCGATCTCTTTCGTAAGAAGCGGCTAGAGGCGTTAGGAAACGATCGGGTTGCGGTCTCCGGCGAAGGGGAGACGCTCTTATTGGAAGATGTGCTGCCATCGCCAGATGCCGGGCCCGCGGAAGCCTATGCGCGAACCGTTCTGCTGGACGAGATTGAGGAGGCTCTCGATGAATTGCCGGAGGAGCAGCGGGAGGTATTTACCGAGCACGAAATCGAGGGGTACAGCTTCAAGGAGATCGCCGCTCGGACCGGTGTCAGCGTAAACACGCTGCTTTCGCGCAAGCATTACGCCGTGGTTCATTTGCGCCGCCGGCTGCGGACTATCTACCACGAATTTGTGAAAACGGAAAGGGGACAGAAATGAGAAGCCACTACTTCGTTCGCGGATTTATTCGCGGAGTGATGTTCCTGCTGTTCGCGGTGCTGTTTGCTGCCTTGTTTGGTTTCGTAGTCATGGGCTTGTGGAACTGGCTGATGCCGGCGCTCTTTGGCTTGAAATCAATCGGCTACTGGCAAGCTTTAGGACTGATCATCCTGAGCAAGATTCTCTTCGGCGGATTCCGCGGGAGAGGAGGCCGGGGAGGATACCTGCGTCACCGCATAAGGGAGCGCTGGGAGCGGATGACGCCGGAGGAACGGGAAAAATTCCGCCAAGGGCTTCGTGGTTGCTGGGGCCGCGTTGCGCCGTCGGATGCCAAGCCGAGTGCTTGATCGCATGAGGCTGGCCCGGTCGGATTGTAAGGCGTTGAAAAGGAGGACGGTACGAAGTTGTATCGACCGCAGAGCTGGCCTTGTTAGGGCACGTTGGGAGTAGAGACCCTACTGGTGGCGGACAGTAACGATGCCGATGGGGCCGCTGCCGCCGGAGGGGAAAGGAGAATTCGTCAGGGGCGTGAGCGTGCCCGTCATGGAGTCCACGGAGAAGCCGCTGATAGTGTTATCCACCTTGTTGGCGACGAACAGGAAATTGCCGGTAGGATCGAAAGCCATGCCAAAGGGATGCTGACCAGTGGCGGCGGCATTGGAGATTGGGGAGAGCGAGCCATTGTGCAGGCTGAAAGGGAACACGCTGTTTTCTCCCACACCGGTCACGTAAGCGAATCTCGCCGCCGGGTGGATCGCCACGCGAAGAGGATGCAGTGGATTGTTGTGGCAGGAAATCCCGCAACTGGTCTGCTGACTCGGCGACCCCCCTACTCGAGTCAGGGAACCATTCGACGTATCGACGTTGAACGCTGAAATTGCGTTGGCCGCCGAAGTTACATTCGCCATGTGGTCTCCCACATACACGAACAACCCGTTGGGATCCGCTGCGAGCCCGATGGGAGTGGTTCCGGATGCGAACGGAGAACCCGCCACAGGGGTTAGCGACCCCGTGGATGTGTCGATGGAAAAAGCAGAAATGGAATTAGTGTTGGTGAGCGTGTTTAGGTCGGTGTTGGTCACATAGAGAAATTTTCCCAATGCGTCTGTCGCCACGCCGATGGGGCTCGGCACGCCTTTGAATGGCGAACCAGCTGCGGGAGTAAGCGCTCCCGTTACGGGGTCAAACTTGAACACGGAAATATCGCTGCTCGCATTGTTGGCGACGAAAACGAGATTCGCGCTGGAGACGACCGCGAGTCCCTTTGGTTGCGAACCGGCGGGGAAGGGCGAGCCGCTGATGGCGGCCAACGTTCCTTTGCTGCCGTCGATGGTGAACGCGGAGACGTCATTGGAATTCGAGTTTGCCACGAAGAGAAATTTGCCCGCGGCGTCGGTGGCCATAAATTCCGGAGCCATGCCCGCCGCGAAGGGACTGCCAGCCACCTGAGCAGGCATTCCTGATTTTGGGTCGATTTGGAAGGCGGAGATGGTATTGGAATTCGTGTTGGCGACAAACATGAAGTTTGCGCTGGCCGTGACGGGAGGCGGTGTCATCGTCATCATCGTCCCGCCACTGCATCCCGCCAGCGCCAGTCCTACTGCAAACAGTGCGAGCCGGCTAAATTTGTTCTTGTTTAGAAACGCTTGATATTTGCTCATGCCAATGACCCCCAAGGTTCGTCCTCATTCATCGCTACGCCCTGTCTTTTTCGGGCGCGCTCACGTACACCCGTGACCGCTCCTCGTTCGTGCACCAAGGTCTTTCGATTTTTGCCGCGCAGAAATGTGAATCGAACGGCGGCCAAGGCGGAATCGATCTGGAGAAAAGCTGTCCGCCTTGTTGAGGCAAGCTTTGGAATGTCTGATGCGCGGTGCTTGGCAAATGTTGCCGGGATCGATGGAAATCTTGGGTGCTTAACATTTGGCGCTGACTTCCCGCAGGATTCCGATACACTATGCCGCGTCTTACTTGGAGAACTCCCTTTGACGGCCCCTAACGTCCGAGCGCGGTACACGCTTGCCATCCTTTTCGCAATCAACCTGCTGAATTTTTACGACCGCAACATCCCGGCAGCGATCGTTGAGCCTCTTCGCAAGGACTGGGGGCTATCGGACTCGCAGATCGGCTGGCTAGCGACCGCGTTCACGCTGCTCTACGCTGTTGTGGGGGTGCCGTTTGGGCGGCTCTCGGACCGCGTGCAGCGCTCCAGGCTCCTCGGCCTGGGGCTGGCTGTCTGGAGCTTACTGACTGCGGCCTGCGGGTTGGCCTGGAACTACAGTGTCCTTTTTGCTGCCCGCTTGGGGGTCGGCGTTGGCGAGGCGACCTGTGCTCCTGCTTCGAACTCGCTCATTGGCGATCTTTACCCAGCAGGGCAACGTGCCCGGGCTCTTTCTTTGTTCACGCTTGGGCTTCCCCTGGGTGGATTCCTGGGTATTTTCCTGAGCGGGCGCATTGCGGCAGCATACGGCTGGAGAGCTCCTTTCTATGTTGCGTGCATTCCAGGGCTGATCCTTGCCCTTCTCGCTTTGACCATCTCCGAGCCGCCACGCGGCGCGGCAGAGGTTTCCCCTACCGCCGGGCGACCTTGTGAGGGCTCGCCGTACTGGAGGATTCTGCGCATCCCGAGCATGCGCTGGATCATCGTTTCCGGCGCGCTATTCAATTTCAACATGTACGCGATTCCCACCTTCCTGACCGCTTTCCTTTCCCGCTACCATGGCCTCAATTTAAGAGATGCCAACGCGGTCGCCGCCGTGGTCTATAGTGCCGTAGGAATTCCGGGCCTGCTGCTCGGGGGTTGGGTCGCCGACCAGGCGGGGAAACGAAGATCGAGCGGGCGCTTGCTCGTGTCGGCTTTTGCGGTGATGTTGCAAGCGCCGCTGGCGTACTTAGCTCTCAACCGCGCACCAGGGGACGTGCTTTCATTCGCGGTGCTAATGGGGAGCGGCGGCATGGTGAGCTACGTCTATTATTCGGGCGTCTACGCGACGATTCAGGACCTTATCCCTCCGAGCCTGCGCGGAACGGGAATGGCGGTCTACTTCTGCGTCATGTATTTGATGGGGGCGAGCTTTGGGCCGGTAATCACGGGCGGGCTGAGCGATCATTTCGCGCGTGCGGCGATGACTGCGGCAGGTGCTACGAAAATGGCGGAGCCGTTCCGCGCGGCGGGGTTGCACAGCGGAATGTATGTCATTCCGGTTTGCGCCTTGGCAGTTGGCTTCGTTCTGTTGATGGCGGCGCGGTCGGTGGCGGCTGACATGCATGAGATGCATGTTTGGATGGCGCAACCGGCGGGGAACCCGGCGGTTGCGGTGGAGCCGTCCACCTAGGGATTTTGCGGCGGCAAAAGATTTTTCGGAAACGTTTTCGCTCTTTTCCTAGTCATTGCAGTTGGTAACTAGAAGGGGTCGCCATGCGTAGTAACATCGAGGAGCATGATGGCGACTGAAAATGGGTTTGCGGTGAGCGCCGAGGGAGTCTCGCGCCACTATCAAATGGGCTCGACATTGATTCGAGCCGTCGAGAACGTCACACTCGGGGCGCGCGCGGGAGAATTTCTTGCGCTGCTGGGAAGTTCCGGGTCTGGGAAATCCACGCTCTTGAACCTCATGGCCGGGTTGGATCGGCCTACCTCCGGCACAATCATTGCCCAGGGCTGTAATTTGTCGGAGATGAACTCGCTCGAGTTGGCGCGCTACCGCAGCCGCACTGTCGGCATGGTCTTCCAATCATTCAATTTGCTTCCGCGCATGACGCTCGAAGAAAATGTCGAGCTGCCGCTGCGCCTGGCTGAGGTTGACCGCCCGGAACGCGCCAAGCGTGTGCAGGAGGCCCTTGAACACGTCGGTCTGGAGAAACGCCTCGCACACCGCCCCAGTGAACTCTCTGGAGGGGAGCAGCAGCGGGCCGCGCTCGCCCGCGCGCTGGTCAATCGCCCGACGATTTTGTTTGCCGATGAACCTACCGGAAACCTCGACACGGCGACTGGCGAAGCGATCATGCAGCTGCTGCGCGAAATTCAGAAAACTTTAGGCATGACCATCGTCATGGTCACGCACGAGCGCCCTCTCGCCGAACGATTCGCCGGGCGCATTGCGACACTCGCCGATGGAAAGCTTGCGACCGACGGAGCAAAATCGTGAAGGCCAGCGATCTTGGTGAACTGGCCGTCCGCAATCTGCGCGAAGCGATCCTGCGCAACTCGCTTACGACTTTAGGCGTCGCCGTTGGCGTCGCCTCTCTCGTGGCGATGCTGTCGCTAGGTGTGGGTCTGCAAGAGCTGGCCTCAAGACGTCTGGCCAACTCCGGCTTGTTCGACACGGTGCTGGTCACTTCGCGCCGCAATATTCGTGACTTCGGCCGTTCTCCAGCGAAGAGCTCGGCTCCCGTGCCCCCATTGCGGGCGCTCGATGACGATGCGCGTCACGAGATGGAGCGCCTCCCGAACGTCGTAGAAGTTTATCCGCAAATCCGCTTTCCCACCGAAGTGCGTTATGCCGGCAATCCTTTCCAGACCGTGGTGGCGGGCATTCCGCCTTCTTCGCGCGGCAACGGTTCCTTTGAGGGAGTGCAGGGCGCGTTTTTCTCGGGCCCGAGCGCCGACGAAGCCATCTTGCAAATCGAATTTGCGAGAGACCTCTCCGATCAGCCTTCGACGCTAATTGGCAAGGAACTGGTGGTTCGTTACATGGAGCGCAAGGCGCTTTCAGCGTCGAGCGGAACTGCCGACGCGGCGGATGCGGGGCGCACCGCGCAACCGGGCGCCATGAATTCCATTGACGCACTAGGAGACGGATTCTCGATCGTTCCGCGCGAGAAAATTCTGCGCATCGTCGGCATCATCGATACGGAACCCGCCACCGGGTTTGGAGGTTTCGGCAGCGGCCGCTTATTCATACCCTTGGAGGTGGCTTCGGCATTGCGCGCCGCACAAGTCAACGACCTGCGGGAGGCGGTGCGTGTTTCCGCGGACAAACCCAGCTACGCCAGCCTGACCGTGCGCGCCGCGAAACCCGCGCAAGTGGAAGCCATCGAAGCCGCGATCAAGAACATGGGATTCGCGGCCTTCTCCCTGCTCGATGCCACTCGGAGTTTGCGTCTGTTCTTCATCATCTTTGATCTTCTTCTGGGAATCTTTGGCAGCCTGGCCCTTGCAGTCGCCACGCTCGGAATCATAAATACACTTGTCATGGCCATTCTCGAGCGCCGCCGCGAGATCGGCATCCTCAAGGCGTTAGGCGCGGCCGATCGCGACGTGAAGCAACTGTTCTTCGTCGAAGCCGGAGTAATGGGTTCTTTCGGTGGAATTTTGGGCGTTGGCATGGGCTGGCTCATCGGCCGAGCGGTTACCTGGGGCACCAATCTGTATCTCCAGCGGCGTGACTTGCCTCCCGCACATGTTTTCTCCGTGCCCTGGTGGCTGGTGCTTGGAGCAATCGCCTTCGCCATTATCGTGAGCCTTGCCGCGGGCCTCTACCCGGCAACGCGCGCCGCGCGTCTCGATCCCGTCGAGGCGTTGCGGTATGAATAGTTGCCGGGGTGTCTCCGCGGCGGCGGCGTTATTTCTTTTTTGCGTTGCGCCAATGCAGCTCTTCGGCGTCACGGGCCGCGCCGAATGCGTTTCGGCCTCCAGCAAAATTCTCGGCCATTCCGTGCCCTACTGCGTCATTCTTCCGCCCAGTTATGACCCTGAGAAAGCGCGGCGCTATCCCGTCCTCTATCTCCTTCACGGCCTCGGCGACGACGAGCAGATGCTTATCCGCTCTGGCGGATTCAATCTCATCGAGGATCTTTGGGAGCGCCATGAGATAGGGGATTTCCTGATCGTCACTCCGGCCGGAGGCGCCAGCTTTTATATCAACTCTCGCGACGGCCGCAATCGCTACGAAGACTTTTTCTTTCAGGAATTTATCAGCCAAGTCGAAAAGCGCTATCGCACGAAAGCCGGCCGCGCCTTCCGCGCCATTGCGGGAATTTCCATGGGCGGATACGGCGCTTTACATCTTGCCTTTGAACACCCGGAGTTCGTCGGATCAGTTGGCACCCACAGTGCGGCGTTGCTCGATAGACTCCCGACCGTGACTGCAGCGGACAGCCGGCAGACCGCGCGCTCGCGGATTTTCGCCGGCGTCTTCGGCTCTCCTTTTGATCCGGAATTTTGGAAGAAGAACGATCCGCTGGCCATCGCGCGTACCGCGAATCTCGCGGGACTTCAAATTTATTTCGATTGCGGCTCTGAAGACGACTTCGGCTTCGAAACGGGTGCTGCCGACCTCGACAAGATCCTCGCTTCCCGCCACATTCGCCACGAATTCCATCTCTACCCTGGCGGTCACAATTGGGTCTACTTCGCCGAGCACTTGCCCGCTCTTCTAAAATTCCATTCAAACAGCTTTGATAAGAACGCCTTGCGGCGCCCGTGAGGAAACGTCAGTTCAGGCGCGTTTCGCCATCGAGGATGGGACGTATCTGCTTGACATATTCGGCACTGTCATGGTCTCCAGTCACAAGTTCAATATGCTCGGGCTGGGTGATTCCCAGGCGCAACTCGGCAGCGCGGGCCAGCTGCTCTTGTTCGAATATCGTTCCACGGCTCACCTCGGGAGTGGTGCCGAAGTAGCGAAGCAACGCGACGCCCACGGCGTCAATGGCCACGCGGTCCGTTCCGGCGAGAACTACGTTGGCGTGCACCAGTTTGCCGGTGTCCGGTCCACCGTTAG
>Ga0210384_10001023_pt1 | contig 39927 bp, 29 predicted proteins | sample IncBWH2MmetaG_FD_160574 | JGI IMG/M metagenome (GOLD analysis project Ga0210384, IMG submission 160574) | Forest soil microbial communities from Barre Woods Harvard Forest LTER site, Petersham, Massachusetts, United States - Inc-BW-H-2-M | ecosystem: Environmental > Terrestrial > Soil >...
AGCCCAGGCCGACATGATGAAATCGGAATAACGGACGGGGATGTAGCCCAGTTGATTCTGACTCCCGTTGCGAAACCCTTTGCCCCAGAAACCGCCGGAGCCCACGGCAATCTTCGATTGCAAGAGTTGATAGCCAGAGCCTTTGGCGTCGTCTTCGGGGTGCAGGAAAGAAGTGATTCTGTCCCTCTGGTACGGCTTGAGGAGGCGCCGACTGACGGGCGGATAGAAAACAGCCCCAACCAGCAGAACCCCAGCCAAACAAAACACTGCCGCATGCTGCCACTGCAAACCCGCCAGAAAAGCGCCGACCACCAGCATGGGGACCAGCACCAGCGCGGTACCCAGATCGGGCTGTTTGAGAATCAGGACCAGCGGGATACCTACTAAAAAGCCTGCCTTGATCAAATCACGCAGATCAAGTTCGTCGGATCGCACTTCCGCAAAGAAGCGCGCCAGCACAATGATTATAATCAATTTAACCAATTCCGACACCTGAAAGAATTCCCCCAGCACGGGTATCCAGCGCTGGGCTCCAAAGCGCTTATGACCGACCAAGAGCACAGCGACCAAGGCCGCTACCCCGACAACATAAAGGATGGGCGCTTGGTCGAGAATCAAGTGATAGTCCAGGCGGGAGAGCACAAACATCAAGGCGAAGCCGATAACCAGCCAGCGTACCTGCTTCATGTGCATGCCGGAGAGCGAGCTGCCCTGCGTGGCGGAATAGATTTCAAGCACGCCCAGGGTGCAGATGGCCGCGAGGATGGCCAGCAGCCACCAGTCGTAATCGCGTGTTCCGGGTGCGTCTTTCATGGTTGCGATTCCAGTTGCAATTACATTCCGCTCCTAGTGGTTCGGCGATGCGTTTGCCGCGTGTCCCGATGCCACTGCCGCGGTCTCTTCCGGCTTCAAGGCCACGCGTGCAGGCGCGGGTTTCGCGGCCGTCTCGTTCTTGCTAGGATCCTTCGGTTTGTTCTCGGCGGTTAGCTGGCTGGGCATCTTTTTGTTTTTCTTGTCGTAGTAGGCCTTGATGATATCGCGCACCACGGGCCCGGCGGCCTCGCCACCGTGCTTGCCACTTTCCTGCACCAGCACGGAAACAACAATCTCCGGATTGCGGCGCGGCGCATAACCGACAAACCAGGCGTTGTCTTCCAATTGCTTCGTTTTCCCAACGCGCGCGCGCGTGTCGTAGCCAATCACTTGTGCTGTGCCGGACTTGCCGCTTAACTCAATCCCCGCAAGTTTCAATTGGCCACCGGTTCCGCCGCTTTCGTTGACCACCCCGTACATGGCGTCCGTAATCTTCTCCACCGTAGGTTCGGAAATAGGGGCTCGTTCTTCTCCCACGTTGGGAGCGTCCTTCAGCAAATGCGGTTGCTTAAAGATGCCGCCCATGGCGATTCCGCCAATCATGCGCGCCAGCTGCAGCGGCGTAGTGGTGACAGCGCCCTGGCCGGTGGAAACGGAAATGGTCTCGCCCGGATACCATTTGCGATGAAAGGCGCGCTCGACCCATTCGGCTGACGGCATCAGCCCGGGCTCTTCCGAGGGGAGGTCGATACCGGTTTTGTGTCCAAGGCCGAATCTACTGCCGTAGTAAGCAAGCCGGTCGATTCCGAGGCGCATGCCGACGTTATAGAAAAAGACGTCGCAGGACTTGAGGATGGCTTCGTGCAGATTGGTCACGCCATGCGATGTTGCTCCGGTCTTGGAGTAGTAGACCCAGCACTTGAACTGGCGGCCGTAGAATGTTCCGTAGCCCGGACAAAACGTCGTGAAACTCTCCGGCGGAACTTTGTCCTCCAACATAGCAGTGGCCGTGACGATCTTAAAAACCGAGCCCGGCGCAAGCTGCGCCTGAATCGCGCGATTCATCAGGGGGTGTTCGGCGCTATCGTTTAAGCTGTTCCAGTTCTCCGACGTAATGCGCACGGCGAAATCGTTGGGGTCCATCGAGGGGTGACTGGCCATGGCCAAAACTTCACCGGTGCGCGGGTCCAGTGCAACCACCGCGCCCGGGCGCGCTCCAAGAGACTGCTCCGCAACCTGCTGCAGGTCGTAATCGATGGTGAGTGTAATCTGCTTGCCGGGAATGGCTTCTTGCGTGGTCAGGTGGTCGACTTCCTTGCCGACACTGTTGACGATGACGCGGCGCTGGCCGTCTGTCCCTTGCAGAAGATCGTTGTACTGGCGCTCCAGCCCAAACTTGCCGGCGAAGTCTCCGGGGCGCAACTTGCCGTTGCTTGCTTCGATCTGTTGCTCGCTGACTTCACCCACGTAGCCTTCGGCATGCGCCAGAAACCCGCCGGGGAGATACCTGCGCCTGGAAACGGAAATCATTTCAAGGACAGGAATGTCGGAGCGGTGCGAATCGATGTAGGCGATATCCGCGCTCGTAGCTTCGGGCTTAATAATGATCGGCTGAAATTTTGGGAGATTCTTCGTATTGCTGATCTGGTCCTTTAAGTCTTCCAGCGGAATGCCGATGCCGTCGGCGACCGCGGGGAGATATTTCTCGACCAAGGCTGGATCGTCTCGCAAGAGAAGTACGCTGAAGGAGGGCCGGTTGTCGACCAGCACGCGTCCATCGCGGTCGAGCATGCGTCCGCGCGGCGCGATTACAGGAATCGAGCGCACGCGGTTGCGCTCGGCCATCGAAGTGTAGCGGTCAGAATCGATAACTTGGAGTTTCCAGAATCCCAGCAGCAATACGCCGATCATTCCCACAATGATGTAGGAGGCTACGGCCAGCCGCGCTTGCGGCAGTCGACTGTCATTGCGAAACGAGTACGACACGAAAACCCCGCGCGCGAACGATTCCAACTCAGGGCCAGTTGCCCGGGCCCGGCCCTCTTTGACTCCATGAGCCGGACTACACTCGCGTCACAATAAAATCTACAGCGTGGGTTTTAAGTGGACTCCGATCATTTCGGGGTCACGCTCAAAATGTCCGTCGAAAATTTCCTCGGAACCAGGCTGCGAAAAAATCTTCCGGAACTCCCAAATCTTACCGGACTGAAGCTGCGCGAAGCAGCAGGAGCCATTTCCAAGCTAACACTTGGTTTGAAGCGTCGCAAGCCGTCCGGGAGGACAGGTTCCAGATTTGCATTGCCTTTTGCCCAGAACGCGGCGCCGCACGGGTTGCCGGGCTGCGGGGTTCACGCTATCGTTAGCAATTCGCTTATGACCACCGGAACGAATGTTGAAAAGCCGCTGCGGCTAGCCTTGGTCGGCATGTCCGGCACCGGGAAAACCTTCTGGACAAAGAAGTTAGCAGACAGCGGGGTGCCGGCCATTTCCTGCGACGATTGCATCGAGCAAAAGTTGGCACCGCGCCTGGCCGCGGGCGGATACGCGGGAATCAACGGCGTGGCCGCATGGATGGGCTGGCCGGACTCTACGACGTATGCAGAGCGCGAGTCTGAATACTTGACGGAAGAAATTCACGTGCTGGACGAAGTGCTCACCATCCTCGAAAAGCAAGTGGGAAAATCCCTAGTGCTCGATACTACCGGGAGTGTGATCTACGCCGGGAATAATTTGCTGATGCGTTTGCGGCGGCAGATGAAAATTGTGCATCTCGCGGCGTCGGCGCAGGAACAGCAGCTGCTGATCGAGCGCTATTTGAACGATCCGAAGCCAGTGTTGTGGCGCGGAGCGTTTCAGTCGAAGGCCAACGAAACGCCGCGAGAGACGGTGGCGCGCTGTTATCCATCGCTGATTGCCGCGCGACGCCAGAGTTACGAAGCCCTCGGGCATTGCACGCTGCAGGTTGCTTCCTTGCGCGACGGTTCGCTGGACGCGGCGGCATTCTTGGAAATGATTCGCGTCACGGCGGGCGGCACGCGATGAGTCCCATCTCTTGAGATACCGCAGCACATCGCAAAAGGCTCCACTCACGTCGTTGCGCGGAGCCGTGCTCCGCGGGCTCGCACCGGACGGCGGGCTATACATGCCCGCAGAGATCGCGCGGCATTCGCCGGAGGAATTGGAAGAATTTCGCGGGCTGCCCTTCACGGAGGTTTGCTTCCGCGTTGTAAAACCATTCGCCACGCCGGACGTGCCGGAAGAAGTGCTCTGGCAAGTGGTCAGCGAGGCCATCAATTTTCCGGTAAATCTTGTTTCGCTCTCGCCCGGCTTGCATATTCTGGAGCTGTTTCATGGGCCGACCCTGGCGTTCAAGGATTTTGGCGCGCGCTTCATGGCGCGGCTGATGGGCTATTTCGTGCGCGGTGAGACGCGGCCGCTGACCGTGCTAGTGGCTACTTCGGGTGACACCGGCAGCGCCGTGGCACATGGCTTCTTACGCGTCCCCGGAATTCGCGTGGTGATTCTCTATCCTTCGAAGCGCATCAGCGAAGCGCAGGAAAAGCAATTCACCACACTCGGCGAAAACATCACCGCGCTGGAAGTGGCAGGCACGTTTGACGATTGCCAGCGGCTGGTGAAGCAGGCCTTTTCTGACACGGAGCTAAATGTACGCGCGTCTCTCACTTCGGCAAACTCCATCAACATCGGCCGATTGCTGCCGCAAATGTTCTATCACGTCGCGGCGTACCGCCAGTTGCCGGTAGCCTCCGTGCCGCTAATCGTTTCCGTGCCCAGCGGAAACTTCGGCAACTTGACCGCGGGGATCTTTGCCAAGCGCATCGGCCTGCCGGTCACGAGATTCGTCGCATCCACGAATGCGAACGATGTTGTGCCGGAATATCTGCGCAGCGGGGAGTTTCAGCCGCGCGCGGCTACAGCCACCTATTCGAACGCCATGGACGTGGGCAATCCAAACAATTTTCCGCGCCTGCTCGATCTGTGCCGCAACCGCCTCGAATACGTTCAGAAAGAAATCTGGGGACACCGCGCTACGGACGAGGAAACACTCGCCGTTATGAAGATGCTCCACGATCGCTATGGCTACATCGCCGATCCGCACACCGCCGTGGGCGTTCTGGGCTGGGAAGCCTACAAGCTCGAGCACTCCGAACCCGCCCAGGGCCTGGTGCTGGCCACCGCGCATCCCGCAAAATTTGCCGACGTGGTCTTGAAGGCCATCGGCACAGCGCCGCCGCTTCCCGATCGTCTCGCTGCTTATTTGAAGCGCGAAAAACTATCCCTGCCGATGTCGAGCGCCTACGATGACTTCAAGCAGTTCTTAGTATCTTATTGAGGTACTGCAGTACACGCCAGCAGTCTCTTGGTTTAACCACATCACGAATAGAGGCACCAAAAATACGGAGGTCTTCGCTGAGGAGTTCCTCGGCCCTTTTGGCGTACGTCTACAACATCTTTCAGCGACTTGCCCGGTGGGTACTCGATGAAATCAACTGCATTTCCTCCGACAAAAAATTCCTTCCTGCCATCCGAAAACTCCACGGTAAATTCGTGTCCGCCCATTCCGGTCTCTCCAGCATCGTACAGTTCAGTGGCCAACGCCGCTGGCAGCCTGGAAGGACTCTCGGCAACAGAAGCCACCTCGTCGATCTTGATCCAAGACTTTCCAGAATCCTCTTCGGGATAGACGCCCCACACCTTGAAGTAAGTCAATTCTTCCTGGAAGTAAACGCGATCCAAGACTCTCCCGGATTGCATCGTTACGATGCAGGGGTAGTAGCTGATGAGTTGAGCCCGGCTTGGTTCAATCTGACGGAGCGCCTGCTTAAGATGCTCAGGCAGCTTTGGGTAGCGTCCCATACTCGCTCTTTTAGGACTTGCGCAGGCGGTCGAGGAGCATGAAAAGAAATACGGCGACAAAGGCGTTGACGAGCGCGCCAGTGAGGAGATGCAAATTGAACCAGGGTTCAGGCTGCCCAAGGAGAATACGGCGCGTGAGATTAACGATGCCCTGATGCGCCGCGAAGAAAAAAGCCGTAAGCGCAAATCGTGCCGCAGGATGCTCGGTATCGAGCCGCGCACCGATCGAGGAAGCCAGATACCCGATGATAGTTTTCGCGATGCCGTAGAGCCCAAGGGGAACGGTCGGCCCGCTCAAACTATCCTGCACTAGGCCAATAGCCATGCCGAGCAGTAGTCCCGTCGAAGGATTGCGACGGCTCAAGCCAAAATAAACGGTGATCAGCAGGGGAAGATCGAGGATCTCCGCCTTCGGCACGTAAAGCGGCAAGAAGGCCTGCAGAAAAAGCACAAGCAGCAGCGTTCCGATGATCGCGCCGGCGCGGAATTTGTGCACCTCAATGTGCGATTCGCTTCCGCGAATGTCGTAAGTGTCGTTCATGGTCTCGCCGTGGGTACCTGCGCCGCCGGCTTGGCTGCGGGCGTTTGCTGGCTGGCTGCCGATTCCGATTCGGTTCGCAATTCCAGCGGGTGCAGCGTCAGCAGCACAATGACTTCTTCCAGTCGCTCGAGATTCGCCGCCGGACGCACGCGAATCTGTTTGAACGGATTGCCCGGTTTGATGTCCACGATGGTGCCGACGGGAAGGTCGCGCGGAAAGATGCGGTCCATGCCGCTGGTGACCACGTGCTCTCCGTTGTTCACGCTGTCATCATTAGGAACATATTTCATGAACAGCAGCGGCTCGCCGGTGCCACCGACAGGGCTCTGAACGCGGGATTCGGTGAGCAGGGCGCCAACGCCGCTGTCCTTATCGGTGAGAAGCAGAACCTGCGCCGTATTCGCGTACGACTCGATGACTTTGCCGACCACGCCGTCGGGAGTGATGACGCCCATGTTTCGCTTGATACCGTCGCGCTCCCCGCGGTCGATGTCGATGGTCTGCGTCGCCGTGCCCGCGCTGGCGCCGATCACCCGTGCGCCAACCATCGGAACTTCCATGTGCAATTTCCTGAAGTTGAGGAGCCCCGCGAGGCGGTCGGCTTCCGCGGCTTTGCTCTGGAGTTGCGTGATCTGCAGTTTGAGTGCGTCATTTTCGCGGCGCAGTTGTTCGTTGTCCCGCGTGGTGTTTTGCAGCGCAAAGTAATGGTTCCAGATCCCGCGAATGCTTCCTACGCCATGTGCACCGGCACGCTGAAATGGAGACATGGCGCCAACCGTCCACACGCGGATTAGACGTCCCTGCGAATCGCGTTTGATCTGCACCGCAAGCAACAGCACTTGCAGCAAAATCACGCCTGCGAGCAGGACCAGCGATTTGTGTCGAGAGGGAATGGCGACCATGGCATTTGGTGGCACTGGCTTCAGCCAGTGCTCTGTTTCCTTCAATCAGCGAAGAATTGCAAAAACCCGCCGCCGCGTTTAGTCAATACAAACTTGCCGCAGCAACTTGAAATCGCTCAGCATTTTTCCGGTGCCCAAGACCACCGAAGCCAGTGGATCGTCGGCGATGGAAACCGGCAAGCCAGTCTCTTCGCGGATGCGCTTGTCCAAATTCTTGAGCAACGCGCCGCCGCCGGTCAGCACGATGCCGCGGTCGCTGATGTCCGCGGAGAGTTCCGGCGGCGTGCGCTCCAGCGCCACGCGCACGGCGTTCAAAATAGTCGCCACGCATTCGCTCAGCGCCTCGCGGATTTCGCTGTCGTCGATGGTGACCGTACGCGGCACGCCTTCAATCAAATTGCGGCCCTTCACTTCCATGGTGAGCGGTTTTTCCAGCGGATACGCGGAGCCAATCTCCATCTTGATTTGTTCCGCGGTGCGTTCTCCAACGAGCAAGTTGTATTTGCGCTTCAGATATTGCATCACTGCTTCGTCCATCTCGTTGCCGGCCACGCGCACGGAACGCGAATAAACGATGCCGCTCATGGAGATCACCGCAATGTCAGTTGTGCCGCCGCCGATATCCACGACCATGTTTCCGGACGGTTCCTCAATGGGCAGCCCCGCGCCGATGGCCGCGGCCATGGCTTGTTCGACAAGAAACACTTCGCTGGCCCGAGCGCGATATGCGGAGTCCTGCACGGCACGTTTTTCTACCGGCGTGATTTCGCTGGGCACGCCGATGACGATGCGCGGATGCACCAGCACGCGGCGGTTGTGCGCCTTCTGAATAAAATACGTTAGCATTTTTTCGGTGACTTTGAAGTCGGCGATAACGCCGTCTTTCATCGGCTTGATGGCCACCACGTTGCCCGGCGTGCGCCCCAGCATCTCTTTTGCTTCGCGGCCCACGGCTACAACTTCTCCGCTGGACTTATTGATGGCCACGATCGACGGTTCATTCACGACAATACCCTTGCCGTGTGCGAACACCAGCGTGTTCGCCGTGCCCAGATCGATGGCGAGGTCGGAAGAAAACAGACTGAACACCGACCTCATGTTGTAACCGTTCTTGTTCATCCCCCACATCCCCCTGCGGAGAGTTGTTCTCCGCTGTCCGGCCGGCAATCGCGCTGACCGCCATGCGGCCAGCGCAAACTACCATTGTCTCCGGACACCACGGCCAGCGCAAAGGCGCTGGGGTCATTCTTAAAATCTCTTACTTCGGAACCACGATGGATACCTGTTTCATGGCGGTGCCGCCGCGGCGGTTCGAACCGATGATGGAAATTGTATGCTGGCCGGGTTCGAGCTGTTCCGTAAAATGCCGGAAAGTTCCATCAGGCGCAATATTCGGCACGGACTGGCCGTTCACGATCAGCGCCGCACCGGGTTCCGTCCTGCCCATGATTTCCGCCACGTGCCCGTGCAGTTGCGTGTCGTCAATTTCCAGCACCATCGACTGCGACTTGCCCTGCGCCACCAGCGTGAATTTCAGCGGCGCGCTGACTTCACTCGTCTGTTTCTTCGAATCTGTGGCCGTCAGGTTCCAGAAATATTCGCCGGTGTCCAAGCCGCTGATGTCCGTGCTCGTGGTGCTTACCTTCGCTTCCTTCACTGTCTTTGTAAAGCTGGCCATGGTGCTGATCCGCAGCGTGTACGATACTGCGTTGGGCACCGGCTTCCACTCGAAATGAACAGGGAACGTCTTCGGAGTGTCCGCGATGATTGGCGCGAAATTCAGCGGCTCGATGGGCTCCGGAGGCGCCAGCACGGTGGATCTCTGAACCGGGCCGGTATTGGGAATCGTCAGTTTTTCGTACGGAGCGAGATCGATCTTTTCCTGGCCGCGCTGCACCTGCGCGCTACCAATGGAGACCACGACTTCGCTTTCCTTCTTCTCCGGATCCGATTTTACCGTCGCGCCGCTGTTCGAATGCAACTGCGCGACGGCGTCCTCGGTGCTGACCGCGGCCTTCGAATCCGGCGACGAATAATGTGGCGTCTTCAGGTCTACTTGCCCGACGTTGATGCGCACGGCCACGCTGGTCGGCTTGTTGTTTTCCGTGGTGTTTTCTTCCACGGTCACCAGCGTGTCCGGCTTCACCGTATAAATCGTGCCGTCAGCAAAGGTGATCCGCGCATTGGCATCCGACCCTGTTTGTACCAGGTCGCCCTTATCCAGTACGGTGTGGAAGTCCGCTTCCACCCATTGCACGGAATTTACTTTTTTTACCTGCACCTTGCCGTCAAGATTGACGAACTTTGCGTGTTTCTGATCATCCGTCTGCGTTTCCCCATCGGGATTGCTGACCGCTCCATTTATTTTTTGGAGGATCCTCGCATACAAATCGGGTTTTGCGAGCAAAAGGCCGCCGAAAACGATAGCCAAAAGCAAAAATCCGTATCCCAGCACCGTCTTGTAGGTGACCGCTCTCCAATAGACCTGGACGCGCGGGTTCTTCTCTTGAGACGGCGCTTGTTTCGGATCGGTGGGTGTTTGTGTGGTCACGGGTGATTGCGCTGTAGTTACTCCAATTTTTCAATCTAGCACAGCGTTTTGCGCGCGGCTATCGCCCGTAGTCAAACTGCAAATAGCAGATGCACACAAAGGGCCAGCTGTACTTCGCCTGCTCGCAAGTACAGGTCCTTCTTCTGTCGATTGTTTCGGCCGTCGATTGTATTTGAGGCGCGTGCCTGTATCTCCTATAATATGAAGTTTGTCTACGGACTCGGGAGACTCATCGGATGGCTGGCGCAAACGATAAAAGCAAACTTGGCTACCGGATTCTTTTGGGGACAGTCGTGCTGCTTCTGGGGGGCAGCATGCTCCTATATCTCGTCCCGCAAACGCCAGGCGTGGGCGAGGTCTCGACCGACACCATCGCCAAGGTCGGCGACCAGTCGGTTAGCGTCGCGGAAGTCCGCCAGCAACTCGACGAAATGGAGCGCCGGGGCCAGCTCCCCAAACAGTTCGAAGTGATCGCCGCTCAGCAGGTCCTTAACCAGATCGTTCATCAAAAAGAGATCGAGTACGAAGCCAAACGCCTGGGAATTGCTGTTTCCGATCAGGAGCGCGCCGACCGCATTCGCCAGTTCCTTCCCACCGCCTTCAATGGCAATACCTTTGTCGGCTTGGACCGCTATTCCGCCGAAGTGCAGGCGCGCTTCCAATTGACCGTACCGGTGTTTGAAGAGTTGATCCGTCAGGGGCTGCTCGAGGAGAAGTTCCGCAAGCTGGTCACCGACGGAATCAGTGTCGGCCCGGCCGAACTCCAGGATGAGTTCCGGTACAAAAATGAGAAAGTGAAGCTGGACTACACGCTGATCAAGCCGGAAGACCTGGAAGCAAAGATCACGCCCGATGAAGCCGAGATCAAGGCTTATTACGATAAGAACAGGTCGAAGTATCAGGTGCCGGAAAAGCGTGCGGTTCGTTATGGGCTGGTGGACGTGAATCAGATCCGCCAGGGTATCCAGGTCTCCGACGACCAACTCAAGGAGCAATATCAGCACAATATCCAGGACTATCAGGTCCCAAACCGCGTGCACGCTGAGCACATCCTGTTCATGACTGTTGGCAATAAAACAGATGCGGAAATCGATGAAATCAAGAAAAAAGCTGAGGATGTCCTGAAACAGGCAAAGGGTGGCGCGAAGTTCGAGGATCTGGCCAAAAAGTACACCGAAGACCCCGGCTCCAAGGACAAAAACGGCGACCTCGGCTGGCTGGTGCAAGGGCAGACCGTGGCAGAATTCGAAAAGGCGGCCTTCAGCCTGCCCAAAGGCCAGATCTCAGACCTCGTTCGAACGCAGTACGGCTTTCACATCATCAAAGTGATCGACAAAGAGACGGCGCACACCAAGCCATTCGAAGAAGTAAAGGATTCCATTCGCACGCCGCTCCTGCTTTCGATGGCAGATAAACAGTCTAGCGACACTGCGGATCAGCTGTCGGCCGCCATCCGCAAGTCCAACAAAACTTCGCTGGACGATCTGGCCAAGCAGTATCACCTGACCTTAGGGGAGACGCGGGCCATCAGCGCGACCGATCCCTTGCTGGAGCTCGGCAATTCCGCGGACGTAAAGGATCAAATCTTTCGTTTGCGTTCGGGAGAATTGAGCCTGCCGGTTCGAACCGACCGAGGTTACGTCGTGCTCTCGCTGAAGAGCTCTCAGCCAGCCCACCCGGGTACGATCGATGAGGTGCGCGACAAGGTCATTACCGAACTGAAACACGAGAAGTCTGCCGAACTGGCACGCGTCAAAGCCCAAGACCTTGCCAAGCGACTGAATGCCGGCGAGAAATTCGACTCTGCGGCAAAGGCGGTGGGCCTCGAGCCCAAAACCAGCGATGCGTTTGCCCGCGATGGTTCCATCCCCGGTGCCGCCAGCGGTAAGCAGCTCGCGCCGGCTTTCCACTTGAAGGCTGGGGGAGTCGGTGAACCTGTGAGCTTGGGACAGAACTGGCTGGTCTATCGCGTGGCCGAAAAGGAAGAGCCTAACCCGGCCGACTTTGAGAAACAGAAGAAGGACTTGACCGAATCCGTGCTGCAATCGAAGCGCAGTTTGGCCTTCGAGGCCTTCCGCACCGCCCTGGAAGACCGCCTGAAACAGGAAGGAAAGCTGAAATTGATGCCGGAAAAACTTAAATCCTTCGGCGGCTCTATCTAATTTAAGTTGCACAATACAAGCAACTTAGCAAAATGCCAGAGGGCACTTGTCTTTCCTCGCGCACCTCGCTACCCTAATAAGTGTCCCAATTGTGTTGGATTCGATCCCAAACCCCTTCCCAGGCGGGTTTGGACTTGGGGAACGCAACTCTCACATTACGAAAGCAATCCGTATAGCTGGCGCTAAGATTCTAAGGATAGGTGGAAGAGTTTATGGCAGCGCGCAATTTGGCGGTTCGCAATGACTATCGGTGCAGTATCGAGCGAAATCAGACGGGAAAGTATTGTGTTCGCGTCCAGGTGCACTATCCTCGCCACGCCTGGAAGCTTGGCGTCTATTTCCTGGCCGGGTCATTTGACCGGGCCATGAAGAAGCTCGAAGAGGCCCTGGATTTCCTGCAGCGCCAGGAAGAGAAGCTTTGGTTTTGGGGTGTCGATCGGGCTGAAGACATGGGTTTCTCGGCGGAATTCCTGAAAGATGCCGGATTGAAACTGGACCGCCGTATCGAGTTTCCCCGCAAGGCCACGAACGTTTCCCTCGCGCCTGAGCGCCAGGTACCCGCGTTCGTCCTTGGCCCCATGCGCCGGGGGCTGGCCGAATCCGTCGAAGTGGCTCGCAGCGTCACGGCCGGCGACTAGAAACTAGGCGTCATGAAGATTGCCTGCCTATTGCTACTTGGAAGTTGGCTGCTCCTTGCCTGCGGCGTCAATGCACAGTCTCAGCCAGCCCAACAGTCTGGCGATCAAGCCAAACCCGACCAAAGCACCCCAAAGGACAGCGCCAAGCCCAAAAAGACCGGTGTGCCAAGGGAGACTCCTGCCAAGGCTCCAGCGGATTCGTCGGCTAGCGCTTCGACAAGCACTACGCCTGCTGCCAAGCCGACAGCGGTGCAGCAGTCGCGCCCGGCCAATGGCGGTGGCATGGTTTGGGTGAATACGGAATCACGCGTCTATCACAAACCCGGCAGCCGTTATTACGGGAAGACCAAGCAGGGGAAGTACATGACCGAAGCCGACGCCATCAAAGCCGGCTACCACGCCGCGAAGAAAGAATAAGACTCTTCTCTAAAAAAGAACGACAGGGAAGCAGGGAGTCTTTCGCGCTCTTCTATTGCCTCGCGTATTCGTCCCCGAGTGTCTCGTTCACGCAGCTATTTTTCGCGTAGGATGACTTCGCCCTGGCCGACCAACTGGTCGTTGAGCCACAAGCGGTACTTGTACGTAGCCGCTTTGCTGCCGGGGCGTGGCGGACCACTGAGCAGCCGCATGCCTGCGGGTGCCTGAAAAACATTTGAGGAAAACGGGCAGCGGTTGGCATCGAATTCGACGCGCAAGTTTCCCGCGTCGGAAATCCAGGAAATCTGATCGCCTTCGTCAATCACGACGACTTGCGGGATGAGTCCAACGAGTACGGGTCGTTCCGCCATTTTTCTGTGTGCTCCGATTGCGCATCGGAGCCGATGCTCCTGACGTTTTGAGTGCCAATCGACGATAGCATATTCCAACAAAACCGTCCCCGTTCGGCCCTGCGCATACTAGGCAAGCTGCTTCGTCGCGAAAATAGTTAGGAATTTCTCATGCCCCGCCCGTCCTTTCGGGCATCTAACTTTATGGAACCTGTACTTCGCCGCGCTTGACCGTTCCTCGACGCCTCCGTACACTGAAAATGTAGAATCGTGGCGCGAAGTTCCGGCTGGATCTCTTGCGCTCGCGTAAACCGCACCAATTAGCGTCTTTGTCTGGACGCGGAGGATTTTGCCGGATGGCTTCAGCTTCTCGCTATTTATCGATACCGCTTCCGAATGGCTCGCGCATTTCGTTGCTTCTTTCTTTGCCTTTCGCACTCATTCACATCGCATCCCTGCTGATTTTCTTCACGCCCTTTCACTGGTATTACCTGGCTACCTGCCTGGCCTTGCTGGTCGTGCGCATGTTTTTCGTCACCGCAGGTTATCACCGCTATTTCTCGCACCGCTCGTTTAAGACCAGCCGTGTCTTCCAATTTGTGATGGCCTTTATCGCCATGACTTCTTCGCAGAAGGGCGTGCTCTGGTGGGCCGCTCATCATCGCCACCATCACCGTCATTCAGACCAGGAACTGGATTTGCATTCACCGACGCTTTTCGGATTCTTCTGGTCGCACGTCGGCTGGATTATTTCGGACAAATACAATGACACTCGCCTCGAATATATCGGTGACTTCGCAAAGTTTCCGGAGCTGCGCTGGCTGAACAAGTACCACTTGATCCCGCCGGTGGCACTCGCCGTCGTGTTGTGGCTGATCGGCGGATGGCCGCTGTTCATCTGGGGCTTCTGTCTGAGCACCGTGCTGCTGTGGCACGACACCTTCACCATCAATTCACTGTCGCACCTATTCGGCTCGCGCCGCTATGAAACGACGGACACCAGCCGCAATAACTGGCTGCTTGCTCTGCTCACCCTCGGCGAAGGCTGGCACAACAATCACCATCACTTCATGGCTTCCGCGCGTCAGGGCTTTTTCTGGTGGGAGATCGACATCACCTACTACACGCTGAAAGTCCTCTCCTGGTTCGGCATCGTTTGGGATCTGCGCAAGGTCCCCGTGCATCTGCTCACCGAAGATCGCCTCGCCGCATAACACAAGGTCTGCCGGAGTATTTGGAACAGACAGGAATGTCTGTCCCGTCTTCTTCATAGAGGCGACAGTTAGTTGTGGAGACGTAGGCGGAGAATCGATTCCCAAAGAAAAACAAAAGGCCCATCTTTTCGGAGAAACCGGGAAAAGATGGACCTTTGAATCAGCTACTGCTTGGACTTCTTCTTGGGCACTGGCTTTGCTTGCGGCTTTTTCTCTCCGCCCTTGGTGTTGATCAGCGCCAAATAGTCTTTGGCGTTAAACGGGTATCCGCGAACGGACTGTTGTCCCGTAGTACTCAGCGTGACGTCTACGCGCCGATTATTTGCCAGGACCAACACCCTCAAATTGTTCAGCATTTGTCGTCGATTGTCGGGTGTCAGCTCGGGATTCTGGGCTATCTGTGCCTTTACTTGCTCCTCATTCAGGTTGTCGTCCTTGCCGAAAGAGCGCGTATCGATGGCCGTTGCCAGCACGCCGTGTTCGACCAAGAAATTCCTGGTCCGATTCACACGACGCTCCGTTAGGGCCTTGTTGTATTCCTCCGAACCGCGGACATCGGCGTGGCCGCCAAGGATCAAATGGGCATCTGGCTTGTATTTCAGGTAACTTTTGAAGTCCGCAGCCAGAGCCTTCAGGATCTCTGCCTGACTGTCGACCAGGCCGCCATCGGGGTTCTCGGTGGTGGGCCGGGCGGTTGGAAAGTAAATGCTGTGGAGGGCAAGCTTGGCTTCCAGTTGCTTGATCTCCGGGGCGGGGGCTGGAGGAGGCGGAGGTTCCACAAGCACCGACGTGGTGGACGAGGCCGTGAGCGGCGGGTTGCGGTCATCGCCCACATTGCAAGTGACTGTGATGCGGCCCGGCTGAGCGTTCCCGGTATTCAACGTGGCGGTGTCACCAGTGCCGGAGATGTCTCCCGCGTTTGCCGTATAGCTGTACATCAGCCTTCGGCCATCCGGACTGCTAGCGGCCGAATGAATGGTTGAGCTCCCGCCCGTTCGCACTCTCTCGGGATCTGCCGAGCATGAAACCGTGGGCGGATGCGGTTCCTTCACGGTGAACCTGGCGCTGCAGGATGCAGAACCATTTTTTCTGCCGTCACTCAGGTTGGCAGTGACTACGTACGCGCCGGGCTGCAAACCTGTCGTGTCGATTTGCGTGGAGGAATCGCTCCCCGCGACTTTCACACCCGTGCCATTCCAGTTGTAGGTCACCGTACGTTTGGGATTGAAATTAGATCCACTGGCGGTCGCCGTCACAGTTTCGCCGGCGAAGACTTCGGTAGGCTGTACCGAGCAAGACGCCGTGGGCGGCAGTGGAGACTCTCCACCGCCGAACATGAAAACGAGACCGGTCTGTGCTCTAAGCCCTCGGATATCCGTGGACGGAACCGACGGAGGACCATACCGGTAATTCGAGACGACATAGTCGGCGCGGATCAGCCGCAGAGCGACGTGCCTGGACAGGTTGATATCGAGACCGCCGCCGAACATCACTCCCAGTTTGTCGACATCATGGAAGGCATCCGGCATCAGGCGATGGTCGCCTACCAACACTTCAAAGAAAGGCGAAAAGTGTTCGTGGCGGAAGGTGATCTTGGGGCCAAACGAAAGGTTGGAGAAACCGGTGTCGTCAAATCTCTTGAAGAGAGTCGTCTCGCCGCTGCCCCAATGCGTGCTGGTATCGAGAGTCAATCCGAACCACCGGTTAAAATTGTAGGTAATGCTGGCGCCTGCGCCGCGCGGATTGGCTTCCAAGCGGCTGCTCAGTGGGAGTAGTGCGCCGGGAAGTTGGCCATGGATATCCGCGCCCGGCTGGAAGAAGGAATATCCGCCGAAGAGCTCCCACTTGGGGGCAGGCTGGTTCTGAGCCGCGGCCAAGGTGGCAAACGTGCACAGGACAGCAATCATCGCCGTCAGCATTGCTGAGATCCGGCCAGGGTGGCTCTTTGATTGAGATGACATGCGAATATTCCTCCGAATTTTCATCACGTGAAATCCTGTACTTTCTTCCTGACCGATAGTGAGACCAGTCTCAAGCTGGTCTTACTACCGAAAGCCTCATGGACCACAGACAGGCACGTTAATCGTAGTGGTGCTAATTGTGACTGCGCCCGCCGTCCGCGCCAGAGCTCTGCCATTTAGAGTGTTGCCGCCGTTCATCGTGATGGCCGCCTGAGCCATCAAGTTTCCGGCCATTGTCGTGTTTACTCCAAGGGTCGCTGCGCTGCCGATCTCCCAGAACACGTTCGCAGGTTTGCCGGGGGAGAGCACGGTGACGTTACCGCCTGCCGTCGTTAATGTAGATCCTATCTGGAAGATCCAAGTGGCATTGGGATCACCGACAGGGTCGAGGGTGAGATTTCCGGTTATTCCCAGCGAGTCTCCCCCGGCTCCGGAAGCGATAGTGCGCGTATAAACGCCGGGGGGAAGTGTTTGCGCTCCTATGTCCCCGACGAGGAGGGTCCCTGGCGGCAAGGTCATAGCGGTGATAAATGCCGTGGTCAACCTATTCTGGGCCGCCGCGGCAGTCGCATCGGTCGTGTGTCGCGTGCCATTAATTATTCCCGGTGGAAATCCTGCTATAGCGCTTCCTGGCGATATGTCCACATCCCCGTTAACGACGCTCGCTCCAGAGGAATTGGTGATCGCGGAGCCGGCCAGAATTCCAATACCGCACAGCTCTGGTGCAATTGCTATGGGTCCCGGACAACCATTTACAGCTGTTTTGAACATCCATGTAAAATCGGCCGCCAGCCCATTGCCGAACTGGTCTTGCGCCGCAGTGGTGATAGTGGCGGTATATTGGGTGTTCACTAGAAGAACGTTCGTGGGCGTAAAGGTTGCGATGGTGTCCGTGGAATCAAGGGAAACTGTTCCGGGTACGGCAGTTGCGCCAGCGGCCAAAGTAAACGTAGTTTCCGGAGACTGGATGATCGTCGCAGGGTTCATCGCCTTGCTGAACGTTGCGGTGACCACCGCGCCTTGGCAAACGCCTGTAGCGCCACCCAACGGAACCACGGAGACCACTGTTGGTGGGGTGAAGGAGGGTGGCGGGCCGTTTTTACTCGCGTCCGGGTCGCCGCACCCCGTCACTCCAATGGCTAAGAGGAACGCCGTGATCCAGATATTGGCAATCTTCAATTTGCGCATTAGCTTCTCCTCTTTACCTACTGACAGGACATGGACACCGCTAGCCGAAGCCCGAGAATTACACAACCCCAGATCACTCTGGCTAACTGTAAAGAACACAATCAATTGGCGACGCGGTGCATTTAACAACTCTTGAGGATTTCTGTCTGTCCAAAATGGAACAGACTCAGGGTTCAATCTGAAGTGGCAAACTGTTCCTTTTTGAACAGCGCGTGAATGGTCTCATCGGAGGCAAATCGGCTGTGAAGCGATCATGCAATGGCAGATCTGCTTTGGCGGAAAACAAGGACACCCAAGCCTGTGGCTCCAGAAAAAAGAAGCGGGTGGACAAGCTTGTCTGTTCCAGGCCTCCCGTAAGTCTTGTCTTAAGAACTTACCCGTGGGAGAGGTTACTGCGCTTCTGCAAAGATTCTTTTGCAGGACTGTCTAAAAGAGGACTGCAATTCGTTTTCACAGCACATAGCATGGAGTGATAGACGGCGAGCAGGAGTGGCATTAGCCTGGGTGCAAGGCTGGGACAGGCGGTGTCCCTCCTCTCGCCGGTTTTCACATCTTGGCCCTTTCAAGAGATCTTCCACTGCATGTTCAGCCGGATAGAGGAATCCTTGAGTCTGTTGCGAGAATACCCTCGCCTGTCGCTTTTCTCCGTGATGCTTCTCGGACTCACCATGTATTCCTATCGCATACGGGAACTTCTCGTCTGCTGGCTTTTCTTTTGCCTGCTCTTTGTATTGCTGGTTTTGTTGACTTTAGCGGGCGCAGTCGTCTCTTACGCGGGCAAGCACGTTCTAGATTGGACGAATGCAGGAGCGCGAGTAACGCCGATTGCTGCGCTCCTTTCTAGCGATATTCACCAAATACTGCCTCAAGAGCTGGAAGGTTCAACGGCGTTGCTCCACGCCGAAGTTCGAACTTCAAATACGGTTTGATTCCTGCTAGTTGGGTTTCTTCCGAGGCGGCTTTGCCGGCGCCTTGGAGTCTCCGCCCTTGGGGCTGCTGAGCGCCAGGAAATCTTTGGCGTTGAACGGGTACCGGCGCGTTGACTTTTCTCCCGTGGTACTCAAGGTGACGTCCACGCGCCGATTGTTGGCCAGCACCATGACCTGTAGATTATTCAGCATTTGTTGCCGGTCATCCGGTGTCAAATCAGGATTGTCCGCGATCTGTTCCTTGATCTGCTCGGCCGTCAGTTGGTTCTCCTCGCCAAAAGAGCGTGTATCAATATGGTCGGCGGGGACACCGTGCTGCACCAGGTAGCTCTTGGTGCGTTCCACGCGTCGCTCGGTAAGACCCTTGTTGTATGCGGGCCCGCCGCGGGGATCTGCATGTCCGCCGAGAATCAAGTGCGCCTCCGGCCTGAACGTCAAGTATCTTTGGAAATCTGCCGCTAGCCTCGCGAGAATCTGCTCCTGGCTCCCAACCAAACCGCCGGTGGGATTCCCACTACTCGGCCGAGCCGTCGCAAAGCAGATGCTGTGAAGAGAGAGTCTCGTTTCGAGCTCCACCATTTCCGGCGGAGGCGGGGGCGCCAGCGCTTCGACTGCCACTATGCAGTCTGCAGTGCCGCCGCGGCCATCGTCTACGCGGCCGTTCACGGAATAGCGTCCGGCTGGAACGCCAGCCGTATCGAACCTCACAGACGCTCCTGTTCCTCGGACCCTTCCGCCGTTGGACTTCCAGGAATAGGTCAGTGGGTCGTTGTCGGGATCGCTTGCGGAGGCGGTTATCTGCACCGATTCGCCGATAACTGCCGAATTGCGGTCCGCGGAGCAGCTCATCGAGGGTGCCCGATTGGGCTGCGGCTCCACGCGGACTTCTGTGGAACAGTCGGCGGTGCCCCCGCGGCCGTCATCGACACGCACTCGGATTACATAGGTCCCCGGAGTTACACCAGATGAGTTCCATCTCGCATCGGGCCCGTTGCCTTCGATGGATCCGCCATTGGCGGTCCACGAATACGTCAGAGGATCGTTGTCCGGATCGCTGGCATCCGCGCGCGCCGCGGCCGTATCCCCCGAACCTGCATAGACCATTCTCTTGTCAATGGAGCACGCTACCACCGGCGAACGATTAGGCGGCGGTGGAGGCAAGACACCTCCGCCGAAGCGGAACACGATTCCTGCGGAGAGCCGCACGTTGCTCTGCCAGCCCGTATCTCCTGTAAGAGAAGTAGGATCTCTGAACCGCGTGAGTAAATACTCGGCTTGGAAAAGACGCAGCGCGATTCTGTGATTCACTCGGTAATCCAGTCCGCCTCCGGCTGTCATGGTGAATACCGTTTCCTTGAGGAGCGGAGTGCAGGCAAAAATCGGCGCAGTGCAGCCCACCAGCGTCACGTCGTCGGCATGTGCCACTCCACCCAGAATCTGGAGAAACGGAGTGAGCCGGTCGTGGTCGCGAAAGGAAACGCGCGGGCCAAACATGACGGTGAAAACGTTGCTCTTCACATCCACGTTGCGCGAAGGAGTGAATGCAGGCCCGGTGTTGCTGAATTCCAGTGAATCCACTTTGAATCCGCCAAAATCGGCAACCAGGCCAAGGTGCCTGTTGAAATTGTAGGCAAGCGATGTGCTGCCGCCATGCATCTTGTCGATCCGGTTTTTCGTACTGTCAGGCACAGCTCTCCAAAACGAATAACCCATGAAAAGCTCAACCTTTGGAGTCGAGTCGCCTTGTCCTCTCGCGCGGTGCTCGCGCCTCCTCGAATGCTTTCCCATTCCGCCGCCTGCGGCCTCTTGTCCCGCGGACGCGGCTGGCGATCGCAGCAGCGTTTTTCCAGCCGGCGCAGGGACCGCCGCGTCTCGTGGAGCCGCGGTAGAACTAGCGGGCTCGTCCTTCTTTCGGGCGTCCCCGGGTTTTGCCGTGTCGTCGGCAAAGAGTGTAGGCACTAGAAAAATCCCCATTGCCATGGCGGGAATAATGCGCGCTCCCAATTTCATTGTTGCCTCCTGAATCGTGCCTACTTGCCGCGAAGCGGAGCTAAGAACCCCCGCTTCGCAGTTGTGCAAACTGCCTAGTGCTCCTGCGTCTCGAGTCGACCGGGCCCTACGGCGCCGGCACGGTGACCGTACTGGCGTTCACCGTTGCCGAGGCTGATCCCCCGGCAGAACCGGCAAACATTCTTCCTTCCACCGCTGCTCCGGTATTGAGCGTGATGCTTACTGCGGCGAGTACATTCCCTTTGAAAATGCTGGTGGTGTCGATCGTCGCGGAAGTGCCCACTTGCCAGAAAACATTTCCTGCTTTGGCCCCGCCGGCCAGGATGACTTGAGAAGCGGGTGCGGTGGTGAGAGTGGACCCCATCTTGAAGATGAACACCGCATTGGGGTCGCCTTGCGCGTCCAGGGTGACATTGTTGCCGGGCCCTGCCCCAGATATCAAAACCGATGTCGAGTTCACATACAGCCCGGGCGTGAAGGTCAGTCCTCCCATATTTCCAGGCAACGTCAATGCATTGGTCGATCGGCTTACCGCGTCGTTATAGGCGGCCAGCAAATCGGCTTGCGCTTGCGTGACCACCGGATCGTTGACGTGGATCGTCCCATTCACCTGTGCGGGCGGAATTCCCTGAGAGGTGCCTGGTGCCAGCCCAACGTCGCCATTGATCACCACGGGTCCGGTGCTGCTGATCGAGGACGTGGCCATCACCGCGAAGTTGCCCGCTGTTCCCAGGTTGATTGTCGCTGGCCCTGCGGCACCGGTCAGCGTGCCCGTAGTGAAACTCCACGGATTCGGTGCCACGCCGGCTCCCAATGCCTTGCCTGTGAGGTCCTTGACGGCGCTTGAAACTGTCGCCGTATATTGCGTGTTGGGGGCGAGATTCGCCGATGGCGTGAACGTTGCGATCTGGCCTGCCGAATCGTAAGCCACGGTGCCGCTCACAGGAGCTCCGCCGGCCGTCACTGCCACACTGAATGTCGCGTTGCTGATGGTCGTCGGATCCATGGCGGTGCTGAACGTTGCGCTCACGCTTGTGTCGATGAACACACTCGAAGCCCCGTTGGCTGGATTGGTGGAGGTGATCGTCGGGGCCACGAGGTTTGCGGCCACACCTGTTGTGAAGGTCCAGACGAAATTGGCGGCCATGGGCACACCGGTGAGGTCTTTGGCCGCGGTCGTAATCGTAGCTGTGTAGTTCGTGCTCGCTGCCAGATTCGCAGTCGGAGTAAAGACCGCGGTTTTGCCCGCATAGCTTACCGATCCGGGTACTGCCACTCCCCCGGCTGTTACAGCTAAGGTAAAAGTTCCGGCTGCGGAGATCGTGGCTGGATCCATTGCCGTGCTGAACGTCGCTGCGACTTTTTGATTCAAGGGCACGCTCGTCGCTAGGTTGACAGGATCCGTCGAAACCACGGTTGGGGCGCTGGCATTTGCTGCCACACCGGTTCTGAAACTCCAAACATAGTTGGCGGCCAACGCGTTGCCTAGCGCACTCTGCGCGGCGGTGGTAACGGTAGCGGTAAATTGCGTACTGGCCGCGAGTGCCGCTGTAGGAGCAAAAGTGGCCGTGTTGCTAGCCGCATCGTAGGTGACCGCACCGGCCACGGCAGCTCCGCCGGTTGTCAATGCCACTGTAAAAGTCCCTGCCGCAGTGATCGTGCTTGCGTTCATCGGAGTATTAAACGTGGCGCTGATTTTCTGATTCAGCGGTACGTTGGTGGCCCCGTTGGCGGGAATCGTGGAAGTCACCGCGGGTGTGGCCGCTGTTGTGAACGTCCACACAAAGTTGGCTGCCAGTGGAGCGCCTGTGGGGTCTTTTGTTCCCGTGGTGATCGTGGCGGTATACAAGGTCGAGCCCGCCAGCAGGGCCCCTGGTGTGAATGTCGCCGTGCTCCCGGCGAAATTGACGGATCCAGCCACGGCCGTTGCGCCGGGTCCCGTCAGCTTGAACGTAGTTGCATTGATTGTTGTGGCGTCCATTGGAACGCTGAAGGTGGCCGTGATGGGAGTGCTCTCGGCCACACCCACGGCGCCGTTCAAAGGAACGGTAGAAACCACTGTGGGCGGCGGGGCTGTCGTAAAGGTCCATACAAAGTTGGCTGCCAGTGGTGCGCCCGTGGGATCTTTTGCTCCGGTGGTAATCGTGGCCGTAAACAAAGTGCTGTTCGCGAGAATAGCCGCCGGTGTAAACGTTGCGGTGGTGCCCGAATAGGTGACGGCTCCGGCCACAGGAGTGGCTCCCGGCCCGGTCACTTTGTACGTTGCTCCCGTGATGGTAGTGGGGTCCATTGCCTCGCTGAACGTTGCCGAGATAATTGTGTTCACGGCCGCAGTGGGCGCCGCATTTGCCGGAATGGTGGAAACTACCGTTGGCGGCGGAGCCGTTGTAAAGGTCCACACAAAATTGGCTGCCAGGCCAACTCCGGCATTGTCTTTCGCTCCGGTGGTAATCGTGGCCGTAAACAAAGTGCTGTTGGCAAGAACGCTTGTTGGGGTAAACGTTGCCGTGGAACCCGCGAAGGTGACGGTTCCCACAACCGGTGTTGCGCCCGGTCCCGTCAGAATGAACGTCGCATTCGTAAAAGTGAGCCCGTTCATCGGCTCTGAGAACGTAGCTCTGACCAGAGTGTTAACCGCTACGGCTGTGGCGCCCTTCGTTGGGATCGTGGAGATTACGGTTGGCAACCCCGTCGTGAAACTCCACACAAAATTGGCCGCCAACGGATTTCCGCCTGGGTCTTTGGCTCCCGTCGTAATCGTGGCAGTATAAACACTGCTAGCGGCAAGCGAGGCCGTTGGCGTAAAGGTGGCCGTACTGCCCGAGTAAGTTACTGCCCCGGGAACCGCGGTCGTTCCCGGTCCTGTCAGCGTAAATGTGGTTGTGTTGATCGTCGCAGGGTTCATCACCGAACTGAAAGTTGCGCTCACCGTTGTGTTGAGAGGCACGGCGATAGCGCCATTCGCCGGCAACGTGGCGATCACCCCGGGGAATGCCGGACTCGATGCTTGTTCCCGGCCGCATCCGGCAACAAGAGCGACTAATACGAACGCCATTAATGATGTTTTCCCAATTCTGAATTTGCGCATTAGCTTCTCCTGTTCAAAACCCTTGACACGTCGTTTCTTTTTCTATTCCGTGGCCGCCCTGCGTTCAAATCTTTGAAACTCTTGAGTCGTGTTCCGACACCAATTCCCTCGAGTGTTCGAATCCTCCGCGAGTCGGGTCGGAGCGGTTGATCGCAGCAGGTTTAAGCTACGGCTCGCGCTGAGTTGTTTACGGCAGTTCTTATCCGTGAATCAAGAGAGTTGCAGCGTGCTGAAAGACCCGAATGTCAAGGGCGCTGGCTGGGAAAATTGACTGAACATCGGGTTGAGGCTCTTTTTTATCTCGCGGTTTTTCTGGCAATGATCGCCGGTCTCTCGCTAGGAGCCCTCTTCTCCCGGCCAGTGACTATGCAAAACTTGGGCCAGTACAAATTCTTACTCGTCGTTACTTGCTTTCGAGCTCCTCACGCCCCTAAAGCATTGATTCTAGGTGTGGCTGCAATTTCCACCTGTGATTTACGCCAGCAGTGATTTCGGCTTAGGAACTGTTTCCGCACCAAATCGGAACGGAAACCAAGGCTCATGCGGAAACGGGAACCGTTTCGAATAAGTTCCCATCACTCTCTGCGGCCAATTTGTCGGTTGCGCCGCCCTTAGGATTGCGCGAAAATTGGAATTCCTTCCGTGGCAGGAAAAGTCCCTCATCTAGCGCCCGCGGACGGCTCGCGGCTTGTGACTGCGAGTTAAGTGAAAGAAATAGAAGGACAAACGTCATGACGCAGCACATTGGCGAACTGAATCCCCCGGTCCGGTTGATGCTCACCCCCGGACCTTCCTCCATCGACCCGCGCGTGTACCGCGCGATGGCCACGCCCCTCGTCGGACACATGGACCCATGGTTCAAAGGGTGCATGGAAGAGACGCAGATTCTGATGCGGCAGATTTTCCAGACGGAAAACCGCATCACCATGCCGCTATCGGCGTCCGGCTCGGGCGGAATCGAAGCATCGGTACTGAACACGCTGGAAGAGGGCGATGAAGCGATTGTTGCCGTGAATGGCGTGTTTTCCGAGCGCATGTATGAAATTGCGGTGCGTGCCTCTTCAAAAATTATTAAGGTTGAAGCGCCCTACGGCAATCCCGTCGATCCCGAAGATGTTCGCCGCGCAGGGAAAGGCAAGAAGATCAAGATTGTCGGTTTTGCGCACGGAGAGACGTCCACCGGCGTGATCACCGCCATTGATGCCTATCGAAAAGTCGCCGACGAATTGGGCGCCCTGCTGATTGTGGATACCGTGGCTTCGCTCGCGGCAGTCCCGCTGCACGTCGACCGCGAGCGCATCGACATTTGCTTCAGCGGCTCGCAGAAGGCCATCAGCGCGCCGCCCGGAATGTCCCCGATCACGGTAAGCCCAGCCGCCGAAGAAGTCTTTCGGAAGCGCAAAACCAAAGTGCAGAGCTGGTATTTCGATTTGACCACCGCAATGAATTATTGGGGTAAGGACCGGCTGTATCATCACACGCCGCCCATTTCTCTAATTTTCGCGTTGCGCGAAGCGATGCGTCTGGTGGTTGACGAGGGACTCGAAGCGCGCTGGGAGCGCCATCGCGTGAATCAACTCGCGTTGATTGCGGGCCTCGAGGCCATGGGATTGGATCTTCTGGTAAGAAATCCTGCGGACCGCTTGCCAACGGTTACAGCCGTGATGATTCCAGGCGGCATCGACGACGCCAAAGTACGCAATCAATTGCTCGACGAATTCAATATAGAAATCGCCGGCGGGTTCGGCGCCGTGAAAGGCAAGATCTGGCGCGTCGGCTTGATGGGCTATTGCAGCCAAAAATCCAACGTTCTTCTATTCCTCGCGGCATTCGAAAAAGTGTTGCTGGATCAGGGATTCCGCGTGCCCAGCGGCGCCGGTGTTGGAGCCGCTGTGCGCAGCTACACGCAGGTGGAAACCGCCGCCGCAGTCAGCCGTTAGCCAAGGAGATTGCTTGACGACACGCCCATCACTCGCGAATGCCGGCGCCATGAGCCAGTTCATCGGCGCCTTCGAAGTGACTTCCAAACTGACGGGTCAAACTCATCAATGCCGCTTCTCGCACATGTGGAATGGCATCGCCACCCGCCACGCGGATACCATCGACACGAAGTTTTTCGTGGATGGCCAGGCCCACGTCGTCGGACTGGCCCACACCGCCTTCGTGAAATTCCGAGAAAAGGCCGGACGTGACTTGACCGACCGCGAAGCCAGCTTTGTAGCCGCCGAGTATTTGCGTGAACGTCTCGAAGAAGAAGATATTCGCCCGCTCTACGATGTAGCCCGCGACGATGTGCTCCGCCTAATCGCGCAAGTCGGCATCAAGTAGATTCCGCACTCCCAACTCAGTCGCCGGGCTCCGCATGAAAAGCATCCAGCGTCGGATGCCGCATCCCGTCTCTCCGGATGAAGTGAATCACCAGCAACATCAGCAACGCCCCGCAAACCAGAACGGCAACAGCGATTTGCAGTCCGACCTGGAGATCACGAAGATCTGAGATTTTACCCACGACGGCTGGGCCAAGGCCGCCCACCAGTTGCGTGGCAAACATATACACGCCGACAGAAGTCGCGTGAGCGCGGCGCGGCATCATGTCATGAAGTACAGCTGTGACGGGGCCGTGATACCAGGACATGAAAAAGAAGGCGACGCAGAAACCGACAAGTACAGTTGATTTCTCTTCCGACTGAATGGCCAGCAACAGGAAAGGAGCGGCGATTAGGAATGCGGCCACGACGGCGATTATGCGCCCGTAGGAATAGCTTCGATGCAGCCGATCCGCCACGAACCCACCGGTCAAGACGCCTAAGAGTGCCGATAGTAGACCGATGACCGCGAGCGACAGAGAGGCTTCGTGCAAACTGAAGTCCTTGTAGCTTACTGCGAAATCCGTGCTCCAGGTAAGAAGCGAGACGCTGGAAAACGTGATGCAAATCCCGGCGAAGATCATAGAGACAAACGCGGGAACACCGAGAAGCCGTACGATCGGCACGACTTCCGATCGCGGGCCGCGCGGCGGGTCCTCAATCCAGAAAAGAGCGATACCGGGGAGAATTCCCGCAAACGCAATAACAAAAAGAGCCACCTGCCATCCGTATCGTTCTCCCAGAACACCGCCCAGCACATGACCGCATGCGGCTCCCAGCAGCATGCCCGAAGCGAAAATGGCCTGGGCCATGGCCCGGCGCTCCTGAGGAAATGCGCCGGAAATCATCGATTGCGCAGCAGGAGCGTAAGCCGCTTCGCCGAGCCCGACCACGGCGCGGGCGATCAGGAAAAAGATGAAACTGGAGGCAAACCCGCCCACAAACGTGGCGAGACTCCATAGTAGTACGCCGATCGCAATGATGGCCTTGCGGCTGAATCGGTCGGCGAAGTAGCCAAAGGGTATGCTGCCCGCGGCAAGAACAAAGAGCAGAAAGAACTGCAGCGTACCGAGTTGCGCGTCTGTTGCATGGAGATGCTTACGCAACAACGGAATCAGCGGAACGAAGACCTGCCTCGCGGCAAAGTTGACAAAATTGATCAAAGCAAGTACAGCAAGTAGGCGAATCTGGTAGCCCGATAGCGGTATGGACTTCGTTGACATGCACAATTTGCTCAGATGCCTGTTCGCGACCTGGTGGAGCGTAGACGGAAGTTATCAGCCTTTGCCCAGCCTATCAAGATTATACGATGACTAAGAATCCTTCTCCTCCTGCGCCCGCCACGACCAGTGACCGTTTGACCACTGTGCTTTCCTACGGGGTCCTCCTTCTTTTGATCTACCTGGTTTTCCGGATCTACGAACCGTTTCTCGCCGCTCTCGGCTGGGCCGCCATTCTCGCCATTTTTTTCTATCCCATGCACGGCTGGATCGCCCGCCGCTTTTCGCCAAACAAGGCCGCGATTCTCTCCACACTAGCGGTGACCATTCTGCTGATCGTGCCCGCCATTCTCGTCACCACCTTGTTCATCCGCGAGGCTTTTTCCGTTTCAAAAGGCGTGCAGCATACCCTTTCCATGGAGCAGGCGCCGGCCTTGGCGAAGTCCTGGTCCTGGATCGCACAACACGTGCCTGGCCTTGATCCCAACGCCGACGTGTTCGAGATGCTCGAGCAAGCCGTTCAGAAGCAAGCGGGTTTTCTCGCCGCGCGCCTCGGCACCATCCTTGCCAATATCGCCGCGTTCATTTTCAATCTCTTCGTGATGATCTTCGCCATGTTCTATTTTTTTCGCGACGCGGATCACTTCCTTCACGGTGTCCGCAGCATTCTGCCCTTCGATGCTGAACATCGCGACTCCTTGATGACCCAGACGCGCGACCTCATCTCCGCCAGCGTCACCACCAGTCTGATCCTCGCACTGATTCAAGGCGCCATTGGAGGGCTTGGTTTTGCTCTCACGAAGTTGCCCACGCCACTCTTCTGGGGCGTGGTCATGGCCTTTTTCTCACTTGTGCCCGTCGTCGGTTCCGGGCTCATCTTCGTTCCTGCGGCGCTGTGGCTGGGCTTCACCGGACATTGGGGACGCGCCCTTCTCTTGCTGCTGATTTGCGCGGGCGTTTCCACCATCGTGGACAACATTCTGCGACCTTTGTTGCTCGGCGGACGGACCGAACTGAGCGGGCTGGTAATTTTTATCAGCGTCGTGGGAGGAGTTGCTCTCTTCGGGATGCTGGGCTTGGTCCTCGGCCCCATCTTGGTGGCTACTGCCGCCGGGGTATTGGCCGTATACATGGAGCGCCCCGGAGGCCCCCCAATCTCCCCGGCGATAACCGCTGAGTAACAGCCCATTCGTCTCCCCGTTGGCCCGCCGCCCGGGTGTGCTAGAGTAACGCGCTCGAAGGCATTTCATGACCACCAAGCCCGCACCCCAACACGCAGAGCTGCCCCCGGCAAAGTTGCGCTGGACGTGCGAGCTCTCCCGCATCCCCTTCGAAACCACCGCGCAAGCCGAGCTCCGCGAAGGATTCATCGGACAGGAGCGCGCTCTGCGCGCTTTGAAGATGGGCGCCGAGCTTTCCGCTCCCGGCTACAACGTGTTCGTCTGCGGCCTCGCAGGCACCAGCCGCGGCGGCACCATCGCGCGCATGATCGAAGAGCTTCACCCGCCAACCAAAGAATCCCTCGACCGCTGCTACGCCAACAATTTCAAATTGCCAGATCGCCCGCGTCTTCTGGCTTTGCCCCGCGGGCAAGCCAACGCCTTCAAGAAAGACATGCAGGCCGGTATCGACTTTCTGCGCCGCCGCATTCCTCAGGTCTTCGAAGGCGAACCGTTCCAGCGCCAAAAAGGCCGCATCGTCGAACGCTTCACCGTCCGCGAAAAAGAGTTGATGGACGATTTCACTCGCCGCATTGCGCGAGAGCAATTCGCTCTTGGCCACATGCAAGTCGGCGCCGTAGCGCTCCCGGAAATTTTCCCCGTGCTCGAAGGCCAGATGGTGCCCATCGAGGACATCTCCAAGATGGTCCACGAAGGAAAACTAGAAGCCCCCGTCGCGGAAGATATCGAGCGCAAGTACGAGCAGTTCCGCCAGGAATTCACCGTCGTGTATCGCAAGACACTGACGCTTTCGCGCGAACTCGCCAGCGAACTGAGTTACCTCGAACAGGAAGCGGCCTCCGTACTGGTTGATGGCGTGATCGAAGAGCTCAAGGAAAAGTATCCGGGAACGGACGTCTCCGAATATCTCGAAGAAGTGCGCCACCATCTGCTCGACAATCTCGATCCCTTCAAAGAGCGCGAGGGCGAAGGCGAGCACGATGAAGAGACGCCCGACGGTTTGCCCAAAATGCCGGGAGCTGGCCCAGAGCGTGATCCCTTCCGCGTTTACGGAATAAACGTAATCCTGGCGCACAACGACGAAGAAATGTCGCCGGTAATTTTCGAAACCACCCCGACTTACGCGAATTTGTTCGGCACCATCCAGCGCGCCTACGATGCACGCGGCGGTTGGACCAGCGATTTCATGGATTTGCGCGGCGGTTCGCTCCTCCGCGCCGATGGTGGATTCCTCATCATGTATTCGCTCGAAGCGTTGTCCGAAGTCGGCGTGTGGCGCGCCCTCAAGCGCACCCTGAACCACAATCGCCTGGAAATTCAGCCGCTCGAAATGTTCTATCCCTTCGGTGGCAGCGCATTGAAGCCCGAAGCCATTGCCATCAACGTCAAAGTCATCCTCATCGGCGACCGTGAACTGTACGAAATGCTCTACGACTACGAAGAGGATTTTCGCAAAATTTTCAAAGTGCGCGTGGAGTTCGATGAAGAGATGGCCATGAGCGACGGCGTCATCGCCGAATATGCCGGCCGTTTACGCGCCCTGTCGGAAAAAGAGAATCTCTATCCCTTCGATCGTGGCGCATTCGCCGCCATGTTGGAATACGGTGTGCGCCAGGCAGGGCGCAGAAATAAAGTCACCGCCCGTTTTATCGAGATTGCCGATCTGGCTCGCGAGGCGCACTACGACGCCGCGGCAAAGGGAGAATCCGTTGTCCGCGCTGCCCATGTTCGCGGAGCGCTATCCTCGAAAATGGAACGCCACAACTTGATCGAGACGCGTATCCGCGAAATGATCGAAGAAGGGACCCTGCTCGTGGATGTCTCCGGGGCACGAGTGGGCCAGGTGAATGGCCTCAGCGTTCTGGAGATTGGCGGCTACTCCTTCGGCAAGCCCGTTCGAATTACCGCCACGGCGGCTCTGGGAAAAGCCGGACTCATCAATATCGAACGCGAATCCAATCTCAGTGGGCGCTTCCACGACAAAGGTGTGCACATCATTGCCGGATATTTGCGGAGTAAGTTTGCGCAGGACAAGCCTCTTTCCCTCGCCGCTAGCATTTGCTTCGAACAATCCTATTCCGGAGTTGATGGCGACAGCGCCAGCTCCACCGAGATTTACGCCCTCGTTTCCGCGCTTTCCGGCCTGCCACTCCGCCAGGACATCGCCGTCACCGGCTCGATGAACCAACAAGGCGATATTCAAGCCATCGGTGGCGTGAACCAGAAGATCGAAGGTTTTTTCGACGTCTGCCGCATCAAAGGTCTTTCCGGCACGCAAGGCGTGATGATGCCGGAGTCCAACGTCGAAGACCTGATGCTGCGCGAAGACATCCTGGAAGCCGTCGCCGCGGGGAAATTTCACATCTGGCCCGTCGCCAAAGTCGAACAGGGCATCGAAATCCTCACCGGATGCGTTGCCGGACAAAAAAAGAGCGACGGAAAATTCGAGGAAGGCTCCGCCTTCGCCCTGATGGACGATCGCATGCGCGATATGGCCCGCACCTTGAAGGAATTCGAATAACCTCAGGACCTGCTCATAGATCTGCTCCTGCCTGCCCAAGAGACCTACGCGACACAAACACTTGTGTTCGCGGCGCCATTCCCAAGGCAATAACAAATAATAGGCAGAGTCGGAACAGGGTCGTTTTCTGACACGGCTCTTTTCGCGGCCATAAACCTGCTACTTTGGCGCAGGCGCTGGATAGGCCCGGCGGTGATCGACCCTATAAGCAGGAAACTGCGCGTTTGGAGTTGAAGCCCTCGGACCATCGACGCGCACTTCGATCGCGTGGACTTGGCCATCGCGAACGGGTGGCGCGAATGCGATGCTGTATTCATGGCGGACGAGTTGTGCGATTTCCGCATACGCGGCGCTGAACTCACTTGAGTTTCTGGGAAAATACGCACGCCCGCCCGTGGATTCCGCCATGCGCTTCAAGAGTTGGTCCGCTTGTTCGAATTGCTGCGCTGCTTCCGTCGAAGGTTTTGCCGGAGATTTCTTTTTGTTGGCGGGCTGAGGATTTTGCAATCCGCCTGTCAGCGAAACGGCTAGGAGGCGAACGTCGCTGATTTTGAGTTTCTCCATTACCATCGCCGCTTCCTTCGAAGGAGAAGTGTCCACCCCGGTCGAGAGCAGAACCATGCTCTTCTTTCCTTGCACGCTCGCCAGCCATTCGAGCGTTTTCGAAACACTTGAAGATAGATTCAGCGAGCTGAATCCCAGATTGAAGCGTAACTGTCCAAACGCCGCTTGGGCCGTCTGTTTGTTCGTTGTGAAATCGAGGAGTGCTGTGGGTGCTTCCGCATATTTCACCACCGCGACGCGATCGTCGGGCGACAAACCTTTCAGCAAAGCGAGTGCAGCCTCCAGGTGTCCTCCTTCGAGGAGATAGACTGCCGGACCGGCTTCAATGAGCAGCAGAACCTGCGCCGGTGCTTCGATGGCGGCAAAATCGGTTAGGGGCTGTGCGATGCCATTGTCAAGAATGTGAAAATCCTCCCGGCGCAGACCCTCCACGAAGTGTCCGTTCGAATCAGTGACGATGACGCCGACGTTCACGCGATCCACGCTGACTAGAATCGCTTGCGTTTTTTCCTGCGGATTCTCCTGCGCATGCGCCGAGGAATTCAGCCAAACCAGCGCCGTTAAGAGCAGCGCGGCACGAAAAAGGCGAACCGGCTCCATCACCCGGTTACTGCAGCCACTGATCCCAGTGGATGCCTTTCGCGTCCTTCCACGAGGCACTTGAGGTGTAATGCAAATGACGCGCGAAGACTTGGGGATTGATCTGGGCATACCAATCCGGAACGGCGGCCGGCGGCGCTGTTTTGGCGTCCGCCACACTCTTCGCGGCGGAGCTCTTCTTCGCTTCCGCCAGCAAGCGCTCTTTCCAGGCTTGCCAGTCCATTTTTTGAAGATCGAAATATCCAACACTATTTACGTTCTCGGGGAATTGCGCCCGCCCGGCTTTAAATTGCGGCACGGTCGCCAGGCTCGCGAAAGCTGCTCCTTTCGCGCGATTCGCCAACACTTCGCGAAGAGCTTCCGTGCGGCTCGCGCCCAAGATCATGTCCGGAGTCACCGCGAGATTGAAGAAATTCCACTGCGCCACTCCAGCGCTTCCCTGTTTCCCTCCAAGGGAGATTTTCACAAGTGTGGCGTCGCCTTCATTGCGTTCCGACGTGAGCTGATCGCCGAAAAGGTTCCGCAGCAGTTTCAGCGCTTCCGGCTTCTTTCGAATGCCAATGAAGAAGACTTGTTTCTCGGTATCCATGGACGGGCTGATCTGCATCGTGGCGAGCTCTCCGCTGAGCACCCCCACCGCGTCCGGCAACGGCATCCCCAGCCGCGTTTGCGCCATCGTGTCGATCAAATCTACATTGCCCTGCTGGCTCTGGGGAAAAGCCGCATGGGCCACCCGTTTCACCATGTCATAAACGCCCATAAAATTGATCTGCCCGGAACTGTAAGAGACTGCATCGGCGGGCACCAGCGCCAGCGAAGCTGGGGCCGGTTGTCCGGATGACCAGATGTCAAATGGCGTTCCGGGCGACGCATCGCCGAAAATCGCCGCTTGAAAATGCGTCCTCGGTCCCTCCAGCGTCAGGTGGCCGCTGATGGCGTGGATCGCATCCAGCCGAGCTGCCTCCAGCAGCGGGCCCGCCTGGACACCGCCAGTTTTCGAATCCGCCGCGAGATTCTTCAGATCCGGTATGCCCACAAAAAATTCCAGCACGCCGCTGCCGGCAATCGGCTGCGCTTCCTGGTAGGCAGGAGTCTGTGCCAGAGACGCTGCTGCGGGAGCCTTGCCGTCGATCCGCACGAGGATTTCTTCCATGACCGAGCGCTCGCTCGCACTGACCACGTACTTACCATGATCGGCCCAGTATGTTGTTCCGCTTTTGCCCTCGGATTTCATTACCGTACCGCTTCCGAGAGTGATTTGCGAAATTGTGGGCGCGTCTTTATCCAGCGCGCGCATTCGAAGGATGGCTTTTGCCAGCAGCGCTTCCTTTCCGGTGCGGTCGTACACGAAAAACATGCCGTTCCACGCTGGCTTCGTGGCTTCTTTCGTGGCGGCTGCATTTGCCGCGGCGCGCTTCGTCGGCTCGCTCAAATAGCCGAGCGTAAATGAATTTTCAAGGAATGAAGCGTATTCCTGAATTTCTTCCGGCGTCAGCGTGGTATTCGGTGACTTTTCCTGCGCGGACTTGAGCATGCCCGTGGCCAGCGCCGTGCGCACCGGTGCAAAATCCGGATCATCCCACAGCGCGAGCAGGGAATTCGCTTTGCGAACTTCTGGCACCGGGGCGCCGCGCCAAATCAAATAGAAGAGCGTGCGCGAAGGCAACTGCGCAGGCTCCAGCGGAGCTTGCGCGGAAGAGGGCGGCGCTCCCGCGAGAGCGAAAAGGATTGCAATGACAGTGAGAAAAGTGACTCGAATGCGGGTTGGTTTCATTGGGGCGCTCCAGGCCTGTCGGCGTCTGAGGATTATCTTTTTATGCTAGCGCCGCTCGGAAAAAGACAGAAGCCCTGTCCCGCGCGTTGTTTCCAGAACGCGGAACAGGGCACTCTCCAAAGCCAAAACATCTAAGTCGAAAGCAAAGCTGTCAAAAATATAGTTAGCGTTGCTAACTATTATGGTTTGGTGGGCGTTGCGGCCGGCGCGGCTGCGGGCGCAGCAGCCGGAGCGGCGGGTGCTCCTCCCGATTCCTTCGGGGTGGAGAGGTAGCCGGTGATCTGGTTTTTGCCGACGTCGAAGACCACGATTTCGTAGGGGGTGCCGCGTGCGTGGGCCACGTAAAATTGCACGGGCTCGCCGGAAGTTTTGTCTTTCTTTTCGATGGTTTTGTCGTCGGCGACCAGTGTGACGGTGTACTTGGATTTGCGCGGGTCGGTTTTGTTGAGCGACATCTGAATAGGGCCGACGCGCTGCGGGGTCTTGGCTTTCTGCACGGTGAACTCGAAATAGTTGCGATCGCCTTTGCGCCGCAATTCTTCGAGGTCGTCGCGGTTGCGGGCGATGAGGCCGCTCATCACGTTCATGTCGCCCATGGCGCTGGCCATTTTGGATTTGGTAAGTTCCAGATCGGTTTTGGTAGCTTCGATGTCTTTTTTGGCGCCGCCGACTTCGGTGGCCACTGCGCCGATTTTTTCTTCACTCTCCTTCTGCACCTGAGTGAGCTGTGCGGTGAGTTTCTGGTCGGCGGACTGCTGATCCTTGCGGATGGATTCGGCGCGGCTCTGGGCCTTGGAAATTTCCGCCTGGGTGATGCCGACTTTTTGCTCGGTGACTTCGAGGTGTCCCTTCATATCGGCGAGGCGCGCGTTGGCTTGATCGAGCTGCGCGGTGAGAACTTTGTTTTGTTTCTGCTGCTCGGCGAGGTCCTGGCTCAAGCGGGATTGCGTGGAGTAACCGGCGAAGGCCAGCCCGGCCATCGCGGCGATCACCACGCCGAATAAAACCGCGATCCAGCGCGGGGTGCCGGCGGATTCGTAGTTGTACGACTCCTGCGGGCTCGGTACGTTTGGAGAAATGCTCATTCCCCCTCCTCAGTGATAGGCGCCATGCTCGTCGATAGCGCCGAAGAGGAATTATGGCTTGCCACGCGCTGGTTGTCCACCACGGGAGACGAAGAACGTTTGAAGGTTGGAACGTTTGCTGATTTGAAGGTTTAGGGGAACCGGAGGAAGAATTAAGTCTGGCCCATCCGTACCCGCGACCAGCCCCCGAACCAGATGTGACTCAAACCGCACAGTATCCAAACTTACGATGTGCGAGGCTTGTAGTTCCAAACAAGAAGGTGGCGGAAAGGCGCGCGAAGTACGGGATCGGGAATCGGGATACCCCGCGCTCCGGCTGTCAGCAGTTCACATGCTCAAAACTCAGTTCAGTTTCCTGCGGTTCCCCTGGACGTTTTCGAGAATGCTTTCCGGTATACGGAGGGTATACAAAACGAGACTGTGGGTTCGCGTTGCCGCTGTGGCAGCGGCGGTGCCCATTGTGGCGGTGCTGTTCGCGCTGATCTACATCACCTACAACCGAAAGAATCTGCCGGATTTGGAGGCCTTTCTCCGGTTTGAGCCTCCTACTATCGGGCACATCTATGATGCGAATGGCCACGTGCTCATGGAACTGGGAAGGGAACGGAGGGAGATCATCCAATATGAGGATATTCCTGAGGTGCTGCGGGAGGCGATCCTTTCGGCGGAGGATGAAAACTTTTTTTCGCACGCGGGAGTGGATTATTCGGTATTCCCGCGATTGCTGGGGAAGATCAATGTTCGCGCGTTGATGCCGCGATTCGGGAGTTCGGGCAGCGAAAATGCCGGGGAGCGCACGGCAGTTTTTCCGCAAGGCGGGTCGACGATTACGCAACAGCTGGTACGCGGTTACTTTCTGCAAGAACTCATTAACACGAAGAATGGCAGCACGCTGCAACATGAGGGCCTTTTCTCAAACTCGCTCTCCTTGGTGATCGGCGTGCGAGGCGCGAACAAAATCCTGCTGAAAGTAGAGGAGATGCGGCTCTCCTTATGGATTGAAGAGGAGATGCGGAAACGGTACGGATCCAAGCGCAGGGCCAAGGAAGAACTGCTCGCACGCTACGCGAGCTTCATCTACCTGGGAAATGGACGCTACGGGTTTGCGGCGGCGTCACAATATTATTTTGGCATGCCATTAGCAGCGCTTACCCCGGAGAACGCTGACAAAGCGGCGCTTCTGGCAGGAATTACGAAGTCACCGGGTGAATATGCCCCCACCGCGGCGGACATTCAAAAACCACTGCGCAGACGAAATCAGATTCTGGCGCTGATGGTTAAGAACGATTTTATTTCCGCACAGACGGCTGGGCGCTGCCGACAGGCTCCCATTGTTGTGGCTGCACACGTTATGGGTGCGAACGAAGCGCCCGCCGCGGTGGGAAATGTGCTGGAAGAGCTGAAGGGAATGGACGGCGCGGTGGCCTCTGGTGTCGGTGTAAATGAATTGATGGAAGGACGCATACAGGTCTATTCCACGATTGACGAACGGATTCAGCGGTTGGCGAATGCGGCGCTGGAGAACGGCTTAAACGTTTATGAGAAACGTCATCCTAAGAGCGCGGGGATGATACAAGGATCGGTAGTTGTGCTGCGGAACCGCGATTCCGCGATCCTGGCGGAAGCGGGCGGGCGGCGCCGATATAAGGATCACAACACGACTTACAGCGACTACAACCGGGTGACACAGTCGTTGCGGCAACCGGGGTCGGCGATGAAACCGATTGTTTATCTGGCGGCATTTCGCCAGGGAGCGTTGGATCTGGATACTCCCGTGCCGGACGAACCCATCTCCGTGGCGACATCGGGAGCGCAGCCGCTCAAGTGGATCTCCAATTTCGATGGCGAGTTCAAAGGGATCATCCCAGCGCGGCAGGCGCTGGCGGAGTCTAGAAACGCAGTGGCCATCTGGATTGTGCAACAGATTGGAATCGATCCTGTGTTGAGGACGGCGCGAGACGTGGGCATCGAATCTTCATTGCATCGCTATGAGACAACGGCGCTGGGGGCATCGGAAGTCACGCTGCTCGAGCTTGCGAACGCTTATCGAATGATGGCTAGCGGTGTGCAGGCGGAGCCTTATGTGATTGCAAAGATCGTGCATGGCAGGGGAGAGATTATTTACAGCCACCCCGAGCCGTGCTGTAAAAGCAAAGAGAATGACCCGGGGCTAACAATGATCCAGGAAGGATTGCGTGGCGTGGTGCGCATTCCGTCAGGGACGGCACACGCACTCGACGCGAGCAGCTTTCCCATCCCCGTGATGGGGAAGACAGGAACGACGAACAGCTACCGGGACGCGCTATTTGTAGGGTCCACTTACGGCCCCGAAGGGATTACGGTGGCGGTGCGCATTGGATTCGATGACAACCGTTCGCTGGGCGGAATGGAAACTGGCGGGAGGGCCGCACTTCCGGTATTCCGAGAAGTGATGTTGAAGATTTATCAAGCGAAGCTGGTTGGGCCGGTGCCGACCTTTCCGGCGGAGATGGAAAACAACATTGCGGAGTATTTGAATGGCAAGGCTGCGGTGAAAGAAGCGAGACGGTTCTTCCATTCGCCGGATGGCGGAGAAGCCAATGAAACTCGGCCGAGCGGGTGCCGGACCGGAGGCACGCCGTTAGCAACCAGCGTTTGTGCGCCACCGGCGATTCCGCTTGCTTCGGTTTATCAGCGAAAAGATGAAATTGGCAGGGTCGTGTATACAAACGATTGAAGAGTCTTGTGCGTGGGATCACGAACAGCAGGTTCGTGCTGTTGAGCGCTGCATCTATATCTGGGATTCACTTTTCCCGTTTTGGGACACAGAAAGCGCGCGAAATGTCCGCAATGGCACAGACACCAGCAGCTCGATGACGGAATATCTGTCTGACCGATTCGGTGGAATTGCAGGATTCCAAGAACGAAGTATGGATTTGGCAAGAAAGCTGGGGTAATTCGGATGAATACAACGGCAATAGTCATTATTTGCAGCGTGATTGTGATTGCAGTCGTGGTCATGGCGGCAATGAGTTTTGGACGAAAACAGCGCAGCGCAAAACTACGCACGCAGTTTGGCAATACGGAATATAACCGCGCCGTGGAAGCTGGTGATAGCCGGAGAAAGGCCGAGGCGGGGCTCGACAAGCGCACAGATCGTGTGGAAAGTCTGCACATCCGGGCGCTCGGCCCGAACGATCGTGCTCGTTACATCGAGTCGTGGAGCAAGGTGCAAGCGCGTTTTGTTGACAGCCCCGGTGGAGCAGTGACGGAGGCCGATCAGTTGCTTGGCGACGTCATGGCGACCCGCGGCTATCCTATGAGTGACTTCGAACAGCGCGCGGCGGATATTTCCGTGGGCTATCCCTTAGTTCTGGAAAATTACCGGTTAGCGCACGGAATTGCGGTTCGTCAAACGAACGGGAAAGCCAGCACAGAGGAATTGCGGCAGGCGATGATTCATTACCGGACACTGTTTGATGAGCTTGTTGGAACGCCAGAGATGGCGCGTGCCCAGGCGGCTTCTTAAGATAGTCGAAGAGAATTCAAGAGCCCTCACATTCAAGACCCGAGGACGGGGAAGCCAACCCAATACCCAGGCTCTGAACCCGAGCCTGGGGCACCCTCCGTGTTTCTATACTGTCGAGATATGTCGCAGTGATGGTTCTCCCGACAATTCCCATGTCAACAAAACCAAAACATATCGGTCCTGGCTGCCCGTCCAACCCTTTTCGCCCTCTTATTTCTTGCGCTTACCGCGAGAGCGGACGGAGGGCCAGCGGGCGAAGATGGAGGTGGAGAGGCCGCCGCGCGGAGTGAATTCGCCGCGGACGAGGCACCATTCGGGGCGCATGGAGGCAACGAGGTCGCGAAGGATTTTGTTGACGGCGTTTTCGTAGAAGATGCCGAGATCGCGATAGGCGAGGAGATACATTTTCAGTGATTTAAGCTCGATGCAGGATTTTTTGGGCATGTATTGGATGGTAATGGTGCCGAAGTCGGGGAAGCCGGTTTTGGGGCAGACGGACGAGTACTCGGGAAAGCGCGTGGTGATGACGTAGCCGGGGAACTGATTGGGCCAGGTCTCGAGCGCGGGCAATTTGGTGCGGATGCCGGCGCGGGCGTGCTCTGCGGTGTAGTCGGGCATGAAGGCTCCTTGTCCTTGGTATTGTAGCGTGTCGAGTAGGAGACTGCCTCTTGCGGCGGGCTGTATTTTTCGCGTATCTTTGCGAAGGAGAACCCCCCATCAGCAGCGCCCAATTAATCTGTCCGAATTGTAATAGTGCGAATACCCGGCGCTCGCGGCGCCGGACGGCGCTGGACTACCTATTCAGCTATGGAGGAGTGCTGCCGTGGCGCTGCGGAGAGTGTGCGGCGCGGTTTTATGCGCGGGCAGTGCCGGTGCGCGATCGTTTATACGCGCATTGCGGGGTCTGCGGCAATTTGGAATTGCAACGCATCTCGGCGGAACACGTTCCGGGCATGAGTTCGCTGATTTGGCGGCTGCTGAGGGTACCGGCGTTACGGTGCGAGCCGTGCCGGCACAAGTTTTTTTCAGTGAGACCGCTGATGAGAGAAGAACGAAGAGCAGAAGCGACGGCCGCGAAGTAAGCCCTGACACCAACTCCGTACCAGCCAAGTCCCCAAATTCTTAGGTACTAAACCAAGTTTTCAGGACTACAACCCCCGTACCATTTCCAGCCTGTCGCCTTCGCCGATTTCCCTCTAGTGTCGTTCCCCTGGAGGATTCATGGAAGCAAGCATCCGCGTGGTGGTGGCCAACCGGCCTCGGCTTATGCGCGAGCTGGTGCTTTCGACTCTTTCCGGACAAGCGGGAATCAGCGTAGTGGGGGAAACGGAAAACGAGCAGGACGTACGTTCGCTGGTGGAAAAGACGCGGCCAGATTTTCTGTTGATTGCGCTGGATGAGCCGCAGAGGCGGCCGCCGTTGTGCGATGCGCTGCTGCAGGAATTTCCGGCACTACGGATTATCGC
>Ga0210384_10001024_pt1 | contig 39906 bp, 31 predicted proteins | sample IncBWH2MmetaG_FD_160574 | JGI IMG/M metagenome (GOLD analysis project Ga0210384, IMG submission 160574) | Forest soil microbial communities from Barre Woods Harvard Forest LTER site, Petersham, Massachusetts, United States - Inc-BW-H-2-M | ecosystem: Environmental > Terrestrial > Soil >...
ACTGGGAGTCAAGCTGGTAATCGTAGGCGTCGGCAAAACCGTGAAGGGCACACCGTTACTCGGCACCGCAGCAACGGTCACCACCACATTCCCCGTGATGGCTCCCGTCGGCACCGTCACAACAATGGTTGACCCGTTCCAAGAGACGAAACCGGTGGCGGCAACCCCGCCAAATGTCACGCTGCTTGCACCTTGCGAGGAGCCAAAGTTGCTGCCGCTGATCGTCACTTGCGCACCCTGCGCGCCTGCGCCCGGAGACAGACTCCCGATTACCGGCGTCGTCCCGCCCGCGCCAGCGGCGCGGAAGGCCACCACCTGCATCACCCAGCCTCCGCTTTGCATTGCCGCGGTTGCATTGTAGGTCCCGGTCGTGGTTACCGTGCGGTCTTCCGCGATATCTCCGTCTCCGGTTAGCACCCTTCGCGTGTAGTTTGCGCCGGGCCCAGAGGTCGACGATGTCACGACGTTGGCGCCGAACAGCAGGTCGTTGGCATTGGTTGTGACCACGTTCCCGCTATTGCTCGTGGTTCCGTTGCCGGAGGCTCCCGCAGCCACATCCAAGGGACTCACCTGGTCCAAGCCGCTGTACTCCAGGATGCGAATATCAGGGAAGGGGACCGCAGACGAAAATTGAACCGTGACGACGTTTGCCCCCGCATTGGCGTGTGCAATGTTCTTTGCATAGTAAATGGACTGCGTTTGTACTCCCGCCTGAACTGTGGGGCCCACGGCCAGGAAATATGGATTGCCAAGCGCATCCAGGACGGATGTGACAGTGGAGGTGGCATTACTCCATCCCACGACAACCACGTTCATGTTCCCCGCGGTCTGCGCTTGCGTAAACGTCACTGTCACAACGCTTTGCGGAGTCTGGGGAATAGCCGAGTTCGCCTGCACAAACGCTGGCGCGGCCTCCAACTGCTGGCCTCCCAGCAGCTGGATCAATCCAAGGCACACCGGCAGCGCTACCCTCCAGAACTTCATTGGGCCCGTGCGTTGCCTGACAGACATGCTCCGCAACCAGGCTGACCGAGTCGAATTCATGGATTGGTTTCCCTTCGCTACGCAAAGATTGATTTTGCCAATGTTTTCAGATGCGGAAAAGTTCGGGAACACTCTTGCTGAGCAACAACGATGGAGCTCCATTGGGCTCACGCAGAACAATCGTTTAATTCCTTCGTGGCAACACACTTATGCGGAACGCAACTCCGTCCCTCTAACGTCTTTCGACCCGGGTAGGCACAGTAATCCTGCGCGTCAATGTGCAAACATTTGGCCAAAGCAATTTACGCTAAGTCATTCATAATGCTGGATATAATCATCGGTGGGGACGACGAACTCCGCAACGAGGAGCAAAAACATGGGACTTTCTGTCACTTTATTTCCCTTCATCCGCAAGGGAAATCGCGACTGCCAAATTTCGATTATTGTTCGCTCGAATCGCCGACCGAGAAGTATGTGCAATCAGGGTGGTGAAACACCAGCGCGCTGACACTCGCCTCAGGATCCATCATCATCCCTTCGGTCAGCTGCACGCCAATCTCTTCCGGCCGCAACAGTTTCCACAGCCCCGCCTGATCCTCCAGGTTTGGGCAAGCCGGATACCCAAAGCTGTACCGCTTTCCCCTGTATCGCGAGGTAAATCGTTGCGCCATGGTCATCTCCACCGGGTCCGGAAATCCCCAATCCTCGCGAATCCGCCGGTGCAGCCATTCCGCGCAACCCTCTGCCGTCTCGATTGCGAGCGCCTGCAAGCCATGCGATTTGAAATAATACCCGTCGTTTTTTGCCTTCTCCGCGCGGTCCCGGATCCCCTCGCCGGCCGACACCACAAACAGGGCCAGGTGGTCGCGCTGCCCGTCTCGCGCAGGCAAAACATAATCGCTCAAGCACAGATAATCGCCCACCCGCTGCCTCGGAAACCGGAACGTATGCAACGGTTCGGGCGCTCCCGGCGCAAACAGATGTAGCGAATCCCCCTCCGCCTCCGCCTCAAAAAACTGCCACACTGCGCGCACCTTCATGAATTCCGCCGCTTCCTTCTTCACCTCTTCCATGCTCTCAAACAATTCCACCGCTTTCGGCTCGCGCTCCTCGAATCGCTTTTCGAAATCGCCACGGAATCCCATGTGCCGCCCGTAAAGCATGAACGGATTGATGTAACTCCACACGTCCCGCAGATCCGGCACCAGCCGCACCTTGCGCTCCAGCGTCGCCACCCGCGGAATCGGCAAATCCGTCCGCACTCGCGGTGACCGCGTCACCTTCGGAATTTCCAGCACTTTTACGGTAGTCGTTACGCCAAATCCGTTTCCACTCGAGGTATGCTCCCGCACTACCGTCTCTCGCGTCGCCGGATCCATCAGCTGATTCATCAAGCTAAGCCCGGTCATCGCGTCCTTAGCGAAGCACACCGCCTTCCCATAGCTCGGCGCGATCTTTGTCTGCGTGAACTTCGCCGAAAGCGCCGCCCCGCCCACCAGCAACGGAACCTTAATCCCCGCATCTTTCAAATCCCCCGCTGTAATCACCATCTGTTGCGCGCTCTTTACCAGCAGGCCGGACAGTCCAATCGCGTCCGGATGATGCTCCTGGTACGCCTTGATTAAATCCTCCGGCGGCACTTTGATCCCCAGGTTCACCACGTCATACCCGTTGTTTTTCAGAATGATTTCGACAAGGTTCTTCCCGATGTCGTGCACATCGCCCTTCACCGTTGCCAACACCACTTTCCCGCGCTTCGCCGTGTCCGCCTTCTCCATAAACTGTTCCAGGTGGCTCACCGCCGCCTTCATCGCCTCCGCCGACTGCAGCACTTCCGCCACGATCAATTCATTAGCATTGAAGAGCCTTCCCACTTCCGCCATCCCCGCCATCAGCGGCCCGTTCACGATGTCCAGCGGCGCCGTTCCTTCCGCGCGTTTCTTTTCCAGGTCGACGATTAGCCCGTCGCGCGTGCCTTCGATAATGTAATTCGCCAGCCGCTCGTCCAACGGCAAGTCCGCCGCGCGAGTTTTTTCCTTCTTCGTTGCCGTCCGGAAATGCTCCGCAATCGCCGCGATGTGATACTGATTGACCGCTGCCCGCTGTTCTTTCTTCTGTTCGCGCCAATCCGCGGGAACATTCTTCAGCAGCGCCGCATTCGAATGCTCCGCCGGAACTTCCTTGGGCGGATGCGAAAACAGCAGGTTCTCCGCCAGCTCCCGTTCATGCGATGGAATGGACGCAAAGCGCTCCAGCTTTTCCGTATTGACGATCGCCAGGTCCAGCCCCGCCTTCGTGCAGTAATACAGAAAAACCGAGTTCACCACTTCGCGCGCGCCCGCCGGCAGACCGAACGATACGTTGGAAATTCCCAAAATCGTCCGCGTATCGGGCAATGCCTGCTTGATCAGGCGGATTCCCTCCATCGTTTCCACCGCGCCGCCGATGTAGTTCTCATCCCCCGTCGCACAGGGGAAAACCAGCGGATCGAAAACAATGTCCTCCGGCGCCAGCCCGTATTTCTCCGTCAGTAGCTTGTAGGAACGCTGCGCAATCGCCAGCTTCCGCTCCCGCGTGAACGCTTGTGCTTGCAGTTTGTCCTCATCGATGCATCCCACCACCACCGCCGCGCCAAACTCATGCGCTATCGGCACCACCCGTTCGAATTTCTCTTCCCCGTCTTCCAGGTTGATCGAATTCAGAATCGCCTTGCCCTGGCAGTACGTCAGCGCCAGCTCGATCGCCGTTGGATCCGTCGTATCGATCATCATCGGCGCTTTCACTTTTCGAATCAGCTTCTCGTAGAACGGCGGGATATCCTGCTTCTCATCGCGTTCCGTGCTCTGCAGGCATACGTCAACGATATGCGCTCCGCCACGCACCTGCCGCCGCGCAATCTCGCTGGCTTCTTCCCACTGTTCTTTCGCCACCAGATTCTTGAACAACCGCGAACCGATGACGTTCGTCCGCTCTCCCACCAGCAGCGGCCTGGTACTCTCTTCCGCTTCAATGGTCTCAATCCCCGAGTACACTGCGCGATGCGCCTCCGCGGGACGCACCCGCGGTTTCTTTCCTTCCACCATCTGCGCAATCGCGCGAATATGTTTTTCCGTCGTCCCGCAGCATCCCCCAACTAGGTTCAGCCAACCATTGCTTATGAATCTTTCAAGTTGCCCCGCGAGCGTTGTTGGAGTTTCGTGATACATGCCATCTTCGGGGTTTGGCAGCCCCGCGTTTGGATAGCACGACACATATTCGCTGCTCAGTTGGCTCAGCGTTCGAATGTGGTCGGTCATGAACTCCGGTCCCGTCGCGCAGTTCATACCAAACGCCAGAGGTTTCGCATGCCGAAGCGAAGCCCACATTGCTTCCACCGTCTGCCCCGCCAGCATCGTTCCGTTTTGCTCGATGGTGACGGAAACTATGAGTGGGATTTCCGTTCCAATTTCCTTTGATAGCTTATGGATTGCGAGAATCGCCGCCTTGATGTTGCGCGTATCCTGACAGGTTTCAATCATCAAGAGATCGGCGCCGCCTTCGATCAGCGGCTTGGCCAGATCGTAGTAGTCCTGTCGCAAGTGGTCGAAGCTGATTCCGCCTGTGACGGTTATCGCCTTGCGCGTCGGCCCCATCGCCCCCGCCACGAATCTGGGTTTTGTAGGGGTCGAGAATTCGTCCGCCGCTTGTCGCGCCAATTGCGCGGCATTGAACATAAGTTCGTACGACTGCCCATCAACCCCGTAATCGATCAGGTCGCTCTTGGTTCCATTGAAAGAATTGGTTTCGACAATGTCCGAACCCGCCTCAAAATACTTCCGGTGAATATCCAGCACCACGTCCGGCCGCGTTTGCACCAGGTTCTCGTTGCACCCTTCAAGCGCAGCCCCGCCAAAGTCCGCCGCAGTCAGGTTCCGCTGCTGCAGCATCGTTCCCATAGCCCCGTCGAGCACAAGTATCCGCTCGGCGAGAAGCTCTTTGAGCACGCGCTTTTGGTCGCTCAGATTCCTCATCGGACGAAAACCCTCTCATTAGGCCCTGCGGAGACACCTGAAAATCGAGCGACTGGCATCAGGCCATGCCTCTCCGATAGGGCCTGCATGGATGGAGTGCATCCCTATTGTAGGACGAACCGGCGCTGAGGCAGAAATGCTCGCCCGCTTCCGTCACTCGGTGAACAACCCTCCGTTCATTCGACTCTCCCACAGGTGGAACCGGCTAAATCGTCATACAATGAGGCGTATCAACGGAGACGGAGTTCGTGCAAATTTGCGTAGTGGGTTGCGGCCACGTGGGCTTGGTCACAGGCGGTTGCCTGGCAGCCATCGGGCACCATGTTGTTTGTACGGATCGGGACACCGAACGAATCCGATTGCTTGAGGAAGGCCGTCTTCCCGTTTATGAGCCGCACCTCAAGGAATTGATTCTGCAGAGTCGTGCTGCCGGCTTGCTCACGTTCACCAGGGATGCGACCGCGGCCCTGCGAAGCGCCGCCGTCATCTTCCTGTGCGTTGGTGTTCCACAGCTGGAGAACGGCGAGTCGGATTTCGCCGCGCTCGACAGCGCTTCAAATCAAATTGCCCGTGCCGTGGATTCCCCAAAGCTCATCGTCGAGCGAAGCACCGTGCCCGTCAAAACCGGCGAACAACTAAAACACCTGCTGGTCGTAACCACGTCGAATCCCCACGCCGACTTCCAGGTCGCTGCCAACCCGCAGTTCCTGCGTGAGGGCACGGCCGTCGAGGATTTCTTCCACCCCGAGCGCATACTCTTGGGAGTGGACAATCCCGAATCGAAAGCAGCGCTTCGTAAAATCTATGCTCCCATCCTTCTGCAAGATTTCAAATGTCCTATCCATCCCAACAACTGCCCTCCGCGCAAGCCTCCGGAACTTCTTCTGGCGAGCGTGCGAAGCGCGGAGCTCATTAAGCAAGCCTCGAATGCCTTCTTGGCTGTCAAGATTTCCTATGCCAACGTGCTCGCGGATCTTTGTGAAAACCTTGGCGCCAATGTTCAGGAAGTGACCCACGCCATCGGCCTCGATCCGCGCATCAGGTCATCCTTCCTCCAGCCGGGGATCGGTTTTGGCGGGGAACGTTTGCCCAAAGACCTTCGGGCATTTTGCAAGTTGCTCGAAACAGTGGGCATCGATGCTGGTATCACCAAAGCCGCCGAGGACGTAAACCTCAGGTGCATCAACACCTTTTTTCAGAAAGTGCAACGTTCCCTGTGGGTTCTAAGAGATAAGAAAATTGGATTGCTTGGCCTCTCTCACAAAGCCAACACAGACGATATCCGCGCTTCACCGGCACTTGAGCTTTGCAAACGCTTGATAGCCGCTGGAGCTCGCGTCGCCGCTTTTGATCCCCAAGCGCTCTCAAACGCCCGTGTTGCCTGCGCCGCCCTGATTTCCTGTAGCGACTCCTACGAGACGGCGGAGAGAGCGGACGCGTTAATCGTCCTCACGGATTGGGACGAGTTTCGACTTCTCGACTGGCCGCGAATTCGCGACAGCATGGCCCGGCCTTTGGTCCTTGACGGGCGCAACCTTCTCTCTCCCGCCTACATGAAGTCGCTGGGTTTTGAATACCACTCCGTTGGGCGGCCCAACTGAGCCACGTTGACCAAAAGCAGGAATAGTGCAAACTTCTTTGGCGGTACCGCTGCCATCCTGCGGGTCGAAAGGTCCCCGGTTGGTTTTAGGAACAGTCCATTTCCATCGGTCCACGAGGAAAGAAACCGGGTGCTGTAGTATGGTTTATTACTAGTCTGAACTCGAATCGTTTATTCGCATGCGACTGAGAATCATCAATATCGTCGGCGCCCGCCCCAACCTCCCCAAAATCGCGCCGCTCATGCGCGAGATGCAGCGCCATCCTGAAATCGATCCCATCCTCGTTCACACCGGCCAGCACTACGATGAAAAACTTTCCGACATTTTTTTTCGGCAAATGGGCATTCCGGCGCCCCACGTCAATCTCGAAGTCGGCTCCGGCTCGCATGCCTCGCAAACCGCAGAAATCCTGAAGCGCGTTGAGCCCGTTCTCCTCGAACGCAAGCCTGACCTCGTCCTCGTCGTCGGCGACGTCAATTCCACCATTGCCGTTTCTCTCGCCGCCGTAAAACTCGGCATCCCCGTAGCTCACGTCGAAGCCGGTCTCCGCAGCTTCGATCGCACCATGCCCGAGGAAATCAATCGCGTCCTCACTGATGCCATCGCCGACTATCTCTTCGTCACCGAAGAAGACGCCGTCGCCCAGCTCCTCAAGGAAGGCCGCCCCCCCAATTCCATCCATTTCGTCGGCAACGTGATGATCGATTCCCTCCGCCATTTCTTGCCCGCAGCCCAGGAATCCGCCATCGGCGCGGATCTCGGCCTCAAAAATGGCGCCGGTTGGAGCCGCTTCGGCGTCCTTACACTCCATCGCCCTTCGAACGTTGACTCCACTGAAAAACTCACTCAGCTGCTTCGCGCCATCGACGCCGTCGCTGCGGAAATGCCCATCATTTTTCCCGTTCATCCCCGCACCCAGCAGCATTTGACGCAAGCCGGTATCCGGCATCACCCCCAACTCCGCCTCATCCCGCCCGTCGGCTATCTCGATTTTCTCTGCCTTCTCAGCAAATCCACTCTCGTCCTCACCGATTCTGGCGGCATCCAGGAGGAAACCACCGCCCTCGGCGTCCCCTGCCTCACTCTCCGGGAAAATACCGAACGGCCCATCACCATCAGCGAAGGCACAAACGTGCTTGTCGGCACCGATCCCGCCAAGATCGTCGCTGCTGCTCGCGACGCCCTCGACGGAAAAGGCAAAGCCGGCCGCATTCCTCCTCTCTGGGACGGCCACGCCGCCGAGCGCATCGTGGACATTCTCTTGAAGCAAGTACCCCGCTGAGAAGCATCGTAGGTGTCAGTAACAATTCGAGAACACGCTTGCCAAAGGCACTTGCCCCTTAGGCCAGTTTTCTCTAACCTTTCGAATAGTGGCTACCAAACGCGCATCCGCTAAATTGACCGTTTGCATCCTATCGCCGCACCCACTGGTGCTGAGCGAGTTCGAACGCATTCTCGCCAAGGCTCCATTCAAAGTTATCTCCAAACAGCTCGAATCCACGCTCGCGCCCGACCTTCGCAACCTAGAGCCGCCTAAGGCGCAGGTTTACGTCATTGATGCTCACGCGGCCAAACCCGCCACTGGCGCGCTTTTGGCCAATATTCTGGAACGCCATCCCGAAGCTCGCCTCATCGTCGTTGGCGAACAGCACAACGACGCCAACAGCTATTCGCTTTTGCGCCTCGGCGTTAAGGGCCTCCTCACCTACGTCGAAGCTCGTGATCAGCTCATCCGCGCTCTTCCGTTGGTCGCTAGCGGAGGTTTCTGGGTTCCGCGCCAGCTCTTGTCCGGCTTCGTCGACTCCATCCTCACCAGCCAGGGCCGCCGCCTGAAAACGGACTCCGTCACCAATCTCAGCCGCCGCGAACAGGAAGTTCTGGATTCGCTTCTCGAAAATCTTTCCAACAAGGAAATCGCCAGCAAGCTCAACATCGCCGAGCGCACCGTGAAATTTCACGTTTCGAATCTACTCAACAAATTCGGAGTCCGCCGCCGCGCCGACCTTATCCTCCTCACTTTCCAGCGCCGCCTCTCTCAGGTTTAGCCTAGGCTAAATCGCCCTTAAGCCTTTTCGAATCCTCAGTTTTAGTGTCCAATACAAATGCGGATTTCTTCGTTTCACTCCGGATTGCTGAACATCATTGATACTGGGTCACGCACTGCTTAGGAGATGGCAAAGTGAATATTCTCGTTACCGGAGCCGCTGGCTACATCGGCAGCATCTGCTCCGAAGTCTTGCTCGCGCGCGGCATGCGCGTCATCGCGCTGGATAGCTTGCTCGAAGGCCACCGCGCCGCCGTCCCTCCCGGCGCCGTATTTTGCCTGGCCGACCTGGCAAATCGTCCTCAACTCGAAGCCGTTTTCTCCCAGCACAAAATCGACGCCGTTATGCATTTTGCCGCTGAAGCCCTCGTCGCCAAATCCGTCAGCGAACCCAGCATCTTCTACGCCACAAACGTCGCGGGCGGCGTAAACCTCCTCGACGCTGCCACTCGCCATGGCGTCAAAAAATTCATCTTCTCTTCCACCGCAGCCACCTACGGCGAGCCCGAAATCGTTCCCATCCCCGAAGACCATCGCAAAGCGCCTATCAATCCCTACGGCAAATCCAAGCTCGTCTTCGAACAGATTCTCGCCGACTATCGCAACTACACCGGACTGCAATACGTCGCCCTCCGCTATTTCAACGCCGCCGGCGCCTCAAAAGAGCGTGGCGAAAACCATCGCGTCGAAACTCACCTCATTCCCCGCGTCCTCGATGCCGCCGCCGGCAATCTCCCTCATGTCGATGTCTTCGGCACCGACTATCCCACTCCCGACGGCACGTGCGTCCGCGACTACATCCACGTCCTCGACATCGCCGACTCTCACGTCCGCGCTCTTGAAGAAATCGATCGCGTCACCGGCGAAGCTTTCAACGTCGGCAACAGCCGCGGCTTCTCCATCCTCGAAGTCATCGCCTCGGCCGGACGCATCACTGGCCGCAAAATTTCCGCGAAACTCGGCCCTCGCCGCCCCGGCGATCCCGCCGTCCTCGTTGCCAGCAGCGAAAAACTCAAAAAAGCCCTTGGCTGGGAAGCCGCTCACTCTTCCCTCGAAGAAATCATTCAGTCCGCCTGGGCGTGGAAGCAGAAGAATCCTCACGGCTACGCTGCCCACGCCACCGCACAGACTTAATCGCTGATTGTGTAACGGATGATGCACCACAGCGCTTGCACGCCGTCTTTCCAGGTAATTTTCTTGCCCTCTTCGTACGTCCGCCCCGCATAACTGATCGGCACTTCGTAAATCCGCCACTTGTGCTTGGCGATCTTCGCCGTAATCTCCGGTTCGAATCCGAACCGGTTCGACTTAATCTCAATCCCTTTCAGCACTTCTCGTCGAAAAACTTTGTAGCACGTCTCCATGTCCGTGATTTTCAGGTTGCTGAAAATATCCGAAAGCAGCGTCAGCATCTTGTTCGCTACGTAATGCCAGAAGTAGTGCACTCGCTGCGGCCCGCCTAGAAACCGCGAGCCATACACCACGTCCGCGCGGCCCTCGATGATTGGCTCCAGCAGCTTCGCATAGTCGCGCGGGTCATATTCCAGGTCTGCATCCTGCACCAGCACGATCTCGCCCGTCGCCTGCGCAAATCCCCGCCGAAGCGCTGCCCCTTTTCCCTGGTTCGGCGCCTGAAAGAAAAACTTCAAATCCCGCAGCTCGATCGCATCGCTCCCGTCCTGCGCCGGCGCAAACTCCTCGCCACTTGTTTGTCTCGCCGACATGTTCTCCAGGATCTGCCGCGTCCCATCCGTCGAGCAATCATCGACGATGATCACTTCTTTGCGAATCTCCGTATCCAACACGCGCCGCAGAATCTCGTCAATCGTCGCCTTCTCGTTGTAAACGGGAATCACGATCGAGATTTTCGGATTGTCCAGCGCAGAAGGATTGTGTCGTTGGCGCGCCATCGATGCTGAAAGATTGTATCGGCGCTCCCCCAGCGAGTAAAGTGAGTCCTTGTCGAGTCCGGCTTCTGCCCGCCTTTCCTCTAGCTTCTTAAGCGGTTATCATGGCCATGCGGCGAACCTGGTTGGGGCTCTTCTGCTCTGCGTTCTTTGTGTGAACTTTGTGATCTCTGTGTTGAATTCTTGTTTCTGCATCAGCTGAACCAATGCCTACCTTCTACATCCAGCAATTCGGCTGCCGAGCCACTCAAGCCGACGGCGCCGCCATCGAACGCCAGCTCCTCGACCGCGGCTGCACCGCCGCCTCCGAACCCGCCGCCGCCGACATCGTCGTCCTCAACACCTGCACCGTCACGGCCTCCGCCGACGCCCAGGCCCGCGACGCCATCCGCAAGCTCCACGCCGCCAATCCCACCGTACGCCTCATCGTCACCGGCTGCTACGCCCAGCGCGCCCCCGAAGAACTCGCCGCCCTCCCCGGAGTCTCCTGGGTCGTCGGCAATTCCCACAAACCCCAAATCCCCGATCTAGTCCATTCGCTCTCGTCCGTAAAGCCCGTTGAACCTGCAAACGATTTTTTCCCGGCCGCCGCTCTGGATGCGGATCCGTTGTCCCTTTTCCGCGCCCCTGCAAAAATTCTCACCAGCACCATCTTCGCCCGCACCGAATTCCTCTCCGCCCCTGTCCTCGGCGGAGAGGGGAATCACACTCGTCCCACCCTCAAAATCCAGGACGGCTGCGATTCCCGCTGCTCCTATTGCGTCATCCCCTTCGTCCGCGGAAAGAGCCGCAGCCTCCCACCCGAAAGCGTCCTTTCCGAAATCCGCCGTCTCAGCGAATCCGGCTTCCGCGAAATCGTTCTCAGCGGCATCAACCTCGGCACCTACGGCCGCGACCTCACTCCCCGCGTCGAATTCGAATCGCTCCTCCGCCGCATCCTCAACGAAACCCCCGTCGAACGCCTCCGCATCAGCTCCATCGAGCCTTTAGACGTCACGCAAGATCTAATCGATCTTTTCGTCTCTAACGATCGCATCGCCCAGCACTTCCACATGCCCCTGCAGTCCGCCTCCAATCGCATCCTTGCCGCCATGCACCGCTGGTACCGCGCCGAGCACTGCGCCCGCCGCGTCGAGCTCATCCGCGAACGCCTCCCTCATGCAGCCATCGGCGCCGACGTCATCACCGGGTTCCCCGGCGAATCCGAAGAAGACCACGCCGCCACCACGGACTTCATCGAATCTCTCCCCTTCACCTATCTCCACGTCTTCTCCTTCTCAAAACGCCCCGGCACCCAAGCCGCCTCGCTCGCAAACGAAGTCCCCAGCCATATCATCAAGCGCCGCGCACGCCAACTCCGCGCCCTCTCCGAAAAAAAATCCACCGCCTTCCGCCAATCCCAAATCGGCCGCACCCTCCGCGTCCTCACCCTCCGCCGTGACGACAACGTCGAAGGATTGCCGGACGACACCACTCCAGCCCTTTCCAGTAACTACCTGAAGCTCCGCCTTCGCGGAATACTTCCCGCTAACCTCTTGCTCAATGTTTGTGTTTCAGATGAAGTAGGGAATTGCCTGGTGGTTGATTCTGAATCCGTTCTCTGCGATAACTTCGCGCTCTCCCCGCCTCTCGTATGAAACTAGAGACCTAATCCCATGAGCAGACAATGGAAATTGATAGCGGCTTGTGCGGCGGTCGGCTTTTTGTTCGCCGCCTTCTTCTTCGTCTTTGTTGGCGTCTTGGGTGCCGTCGAAGGCACTTTTTATACGGCAATGGTAATTTTTTGTCCCCCCTCTCTGCTAGCTATTCCCTTCAGTGAGGTGATGAGGGATAAGGGCGGCTTATATGCCGTCTGCTTGCTGATTGGGTTTCTGAATTCCGGTTTCTACGCGGCAATCGGAGCCGCAATCGCTGGGCAGCTATGGAAGAGTGATTGACGGATCTACGTCAAGTTCCGTCGGCGCCGATCTCTGTTCTCTAATCTCTGATCTCTCACCCCTCAAATATCACCTGCGCCAGCGCCTGACTCTCCGTATGTGTAATGCTCAACGCAATATTCTTCACTCCTAACTGTGCCGCAATCTTCCCTGCTTCTCCCGCCAGCGCCAGAGTCGGCCGCCCGCTCGCCTCCCGCACCACTTCCAGATCCACCCACCGCACCCCGCGCCGCCATCCGGTCCCCAGCGCTTTCATCGCCGCTTCCTTCGCCGCAAACCGCCCCGCATACCGCTCATACTTATTCTTGAACTGCTCGCAATACGCCCTCTCCCGCTCCGTATAAATCCGCCTCAAAAACACTTCCCCATGCCGCTCAATCGCCCCCTGAACGCGCCCCACCTCCGCAATGTCCACCCCCATCCCAACAATCAAAACGCCTCCCTTTGGAGTGCGGCAGCTCTCTGCCGCTTTTCCGTCAGTCGCAATAGCAACGATCATTCACCATTGCCACTGTCCCCCCATACGATCCCAACATCCGCATTCCTCTGGCATTATACTGATAAGCCTGTGCCCCCCACGAAATCACTGAAGGCCAAGCGCAACGCCAGCAAGCAGCACAAAGGGATTAATTCCGCCCCGATCTGGACCGAGCGCAAAGTGGACAACCTCCAAATCCTTCAAGTCCCCGCCTTCTCCAAACTCCCCTGGCTCCTCCACGGCTTCAGCACGAAACCCGGCGGCATCTCCGATCTGAACGGTGAAAAAGTCCTCAATCTCGGCTTCACCGACTGGGACTCCCGCGAAAACGTCCTCGAAAACCGCCGCCGCTTCCAATCCCCCCTCGGTGCCTCCGACCTCCAACTCATTCCCCTCAAACAAATCCACTCCGACGTCATCCACCTCTTCAACAGTGCCCCCGGCGAGTCCTGCAAAGGCGACGCCTCGATCACCAGTCGCCCCGGCCTCCTCCTCGGCGTCCAAACCGCCGACTGCGTTCCCATCCTCCTCGTCGATGCCAAGAAACGCGCCGTCGCCGCTATCCACGCCGGCTGGCGCGGCACCCTCGCCCGTATAGCCGTCAAAGCCATTGGCCAGCTCCAAATGCACTTCGCCACCAACCCCGACGACCTCCTCGCCGCCATAGGGCCCTCCATCGGCCCTTGCTGCTACGAAGTCGGCACCGAAGTCGCCACCCAATTCCACTCCCAATTTGCCGACGCTCCGGACTGGTTCGACGAATTCCGCACCGGCGACGAACCCAACCCCATCCAGTGGCTCAACATGATGCCCCCCGGCCACCAGCCCCCGCCCAAAAACGTCCGCCTCGACCTGAAAAAAGCCAATCGCGCCCAGCTCCTGACCCTCGGCCTACGCCCGCAAAACATTTTCACCAGCGACCTCTGCACCGCCTGCCGCCCCGACCTCCTCTTCAGCTACCGCAAACAAGGCGCCCAATCCGGCCGCCTCCTCTCCGTAATCGGCCTGAATCCCGCTCGCTCGACTTAGCCGGCGTGCAACTCCGCCCCATGGCTCACCGCGTCACCGTCTCCGCGTTTCAATTCACGGAAAACGATCGTCGAGAGGATGGTCATCCCCCCAAGCACAAAGAACGCCCGGTGAATGCCGTGAATAAACTCCAGCGGATTGGCACGATAGCGATTGGGAAGGAAGAGCGCCGTCACCAGCGACGCCGCAGCCACCCCGAAACTGACGGACATCTGCTGTGCCGTGCTGGCGATCGAGCTGGCGCTACTAGCCTCCTCCTCCGTGACTTCGGCATACACCAGCGTGTTCATGCTCGTGTATTGCAGCGACGTGAAGAATCCGTAACAAAACATTTCCCCCACGACCAGCCATATCGGTGTGCTCTTCCCTATCGTCGCAAAGAGCAGGATCTGCACTCCGATGAGCAGCGTGTTGGAAACCAGCACCGCGCGGTACCCAAAGCGCGCCAGGATTCGCGGTGTCAGTACTTTCAGGCTCATGGACGCGATAGCCTGCGGCATCATCATCAGCCCGGATTGAATCGGCGTGAACCCCAATCCCACCTGATACAAAAGTGGAAAAAGAAATGGAATGCCGCCGATTCCCAGCCGGGTCAGGTAGCTCCCGCCAACCGCCGCGCGAAACGTGCGAATCCGAAAGAGACTCAGACGCAGCAGAGGATACGCAGTCCTCGTCGCGTGCAATCCGTAGCCCGCCAAGAGCACGATAGAAAGCGCCAGAAGCCCAAGAATTTCGCGCCCGCTCAGCGTATGTTCGCCAAATACTTCCAGCACGTAGGAAAGCAGAGCAACTCCGGATCCGAAAAGGATCAGTCCGGCTACATCAAGAGGATTGGTGCGTTCCTCGCGATAGTCCGGCAAATGCCGGTAAGCCATGTACAAACCGAGCAGACCAATCGGAATGTTCACGAAGAAAATAAATCTCCAGTGCAGATATCCGACGATCAGGCCACCGGCAATCGGTCCCAGCATAGGGCCCACCAAAGCAGGAATGGCCACGAAGCTCATGGCGCGAACCAGTTCGGATTTTGCAAACGTGCGCACCATGGTGAGCCGCCCGACGGGCACCATCATGGCCCCGCCGCAGCCCTGCAGGATGCGGCACGCCACCAGCACATGGATATTGCTCGAGATGCCGCAGAGAAAAGACCCCAGCGTGAAGATGCCGATCGCGGAGCCGAACACCCGCCGCGTTCCAAACCGGTCCGCCATCCACCCGCTGATCGGAATGAAAACTGCCAGGCTCAGCGTGTAGCTTGCCAGCACCGACTTCATGCTCAGCGGAGCGACGTGCAGCGCCGCCGCAATGGTTGGCACACCGGTATTTAGAATCGTGGTGTCCAGCGACTCCATAAAAAACGCTACGGCGATCAGCGATGGCAGCAGCCGCGCGCTGGAAATGGCCAGCGTGGGTTGCGATGTGGGAGGTTCGTTCGGATTCGTTGGGATCACATTCGGCGGGCTCGGCATCGGGCTCCGGCGCGGCAGACTTTTTCTTTTTTCATTGCGGACTTGCAACAGCCAGAGGAGATCCATCGATTTGCAGCAGTGCTAGCTGCCCGCAAGCCGCCATCACGTCGCGGCCCCGCGAATAGCGCACAAACGCAGGTACGCCGCGATCCACAAGAATCCGACGGAACTCTTCGATCCGTTCCGGTGAGGATTCGCGGTAGGGAAGTTCCCCCGGATTCCACGGAATCAAATTTACTTTCACACTCTTGAGCGGCGCCAGCAATCGCACCACGCGCCGCGCATCTTCGGCCGAATCGTTCAATCCGCCGAGCATGACGTACTCAAAGGTGAGATGCTCCCAGGTCCGCAGCGGATAATTTTTGCATGCCTCCAGCAGTGGCGCGAGCGGATACTTTTCGTTGATCGGCATCAAGGCGTCACGCTGCTCATCATTCGACGCGTTGAGCGAAATCGCCAGCTTCGGCCGCACCTTCTCTTGCGCCAGCCGCTTGATCCCCGGCACGATCCCGCTCGTCGAAAGTGTCATGTGCTTCGGCGAAATTCCGATGCCATCGGGATCCAGCATAATGTTCACCGCCGCCATCACCGCCTCAAAATTCAGCAGCGGCTCCCCTTGTCCCATTAACACAATGTTCGATTGCGGCGCCAGTTGCGCCTTGTGTTCTTCGAGCGGAAGTAAGACTTGCGCAACAATTTCACCCGCGGTGAGATTGCGGATCAGCCCCAGCAGCGCTGTCAAACAGAAGTGACAATCCACCGCGCATCCCGCCTGCGTCGAAACACAAATCGTCTGCCGCCCCTCACTCGGCATGAACACCGCTTCCACGGAAGCAGGTTTCCGCGAGCGGCTAGGTTTGTCTCTCCCCCTCTTTTCTGCGAACTCTGCGTTCTCGGTGTCCTCTGCGTTAAGTGTTTTCGCTTCTTCGCTGTCACCCAGCCCAAACAAATACCGCACTGACCCATCTGAAGAAGCAAACCGCTGCTTCACTTCCGGTAGCGTAACGTGCACTTCCTTCGCGAGCCGGTCGCGCAGCGCTGCGGGGAGATTTGTAATTTGCCGTACATCAAATTTTCTCTCGGAGTACAGCGCATGATAAATCTGCGCCCCGCGAAACGCCGGTTCTCCCAGCCCCTCGCAATACTCCCGCAACTCTTCTTTCGATTTGCCCAGCAGTTCCATTTGTTCTTTGCCGCAATTCCTTTCTGGCACCGCAGCGAATTGCAAGCTACAGAGTACCTCTTTTCCTAAACTCCGCACTTCGTTCCCACATTACTTCGCCCCGGATTCACGCTATAATTCTTCAGCAATCCCCGCTTCTGATGGATTGTTTCCGGAGGCGCCCGATGCCGCAAAAACTTGCAACCGAACAGCTGGCCATCGCCGATTGGGTGAAGGGCCTCGCCGCCATTCGCGAAGGCGATTTTACTCTCGAAAATGTGCAGGACTACGCGGTGCGCCACGCCGTCCGTCCGGAGACCATCGACAAATACTGCTTTTTCTCCAAGGGCAGCTACACGCGCAACCTGATTTTCAAGAATGAAATCTTCGAGTGCATGACCGTCTGCTGGGACATCGGCCAGCACAGCCGTATCCACAATCACCGCGACCAGAATTGCTGGATGTCCGCGCCCATCGGGCGCCTGCGCGTGCAAAATTATCGCGTCGCCGATCACGACGCCGACCATGGCACCTGCAAAATTATCCCGACCGATTGTTACGACCTCGACGCTACTCACCCCGCGTACGTCAATCCGATCGAGCCCGTTCACGAAGTGCAGAACCTTGCCGAATTCAATCAGCGCGCCGTGACCATCCACGTTTATTCCAAACCCTTCGACAGTTGCGAGGTGTATCTCCGCGACCAGGGCACCTACTCCGACGTCCCCCTTTTTTACACCAGCGAATACGGCAAGCTCAATCCCTCCGAAAAGCTTTTGTAGACAAAACTCTCGTACTCGCCGGGCTCTAACCCGGCGTTTCTTGCTCCGATTTAACGATTCGGCTCCGCCTATGTCACAATCAGTCTATGGCGACTGAAACGCGCGACATCCAAAAGCACGTTTTGCCCAACGGCCTGGTGATCATCACCGAGACCATGTCCCACGTGCGTTCGGTCTCCGTGGGCGTGTGGGTACGCAACGGCTCGCGCCGTGAAGTTCCGGAAGAAAACGGCTTGGCGCATTTCATCGAGCACATGGTTTTCAAGGGTACGGAGCGGCGCTCGGCGGAAGCCATCGCGCGCGAAATGGATTCCGTCGGTGGCATGCTCGATGCGTTCACTTCGAAAGAACAGATCTGCTTCAACGCCAAAGTTCTCGACGAGCACCTGCCGATTGCGTTTGACGTCATCGCCGATCTGGTGCTGCGCCCGAAATTCGATTCCGAGGACGTGAAAAAAGAGCGGCAAGTGGTCCTCGAAGAAATCAAAATGGATTTGGACAATCCGGAATATCTGCTCCACGACATTTTCACGCGCGGATTCTGGCCGGAGCATCCGCTGGGCCGCCCGATTCTCGGGACGCCCGAAACGGTGAAAAAATTCAATCGCGAATCGTTGTGCACGCGTTTTGGAAACTGGTTCGCGCCGGATCATCTGGTAGTTACCGCTGCGGGCAACGTGACACACGAGCAAGTGCTCGAATTAGTGCAGCGCGAATTTGGCCACATGAACCCGACGGGCATCGAGGAAAACGAAGGCGCACCGCATACCAGCGCCCCGATTCATCTGGAAACCAAACGCGACCTCGAGCAAGTTCATCTCTGCATCGGCGTGCCGTCGGTTCCGCTCGGACATGAAGACCGTTTCGGCGTCGCGGTGCTGAATAATCTTCTCGGAGGCGGCATGTCTTCGCGCCTGTTCCAGAATATCCGTGAGAAACAGGGGCTGGCCTACGCGGTTTTCAGCGAACTCACGCCGTATTCCGACGCGGGGATGATGACCGTGTATGCCGGCACGGCCACGGCCACAGTGGGCCAGGTGATCGATCTTACCATCCAGGAATTTCGTTCACTGAAAGAGTCGCCTGTCACAGAAGAAGAACTGCGCCGGTCAAAGAATCATCTGAAGGGTTCGCTGATGCTTTCGCTCGAATCTACCAGCTCGCGCATGTCCAATCTGGCGCGCCAGGAACTGTATTTTGGCCGCTTTTATTCGCTCGACGAAATCCTAGCCGGCATCGAAGCCGTAACCCGCGAAGAACTCCAGACCCTCGCGCGCCAGTATTTCCAGTCCTCGCAAATCGCCGTCACCGTCCTCGGCCCCCTAAACGGCTTCACCCTCGACCGCTCCCGCCTCGCCTGCTGAATCACCTGAGAGTTTTTCTCAGACCGGGGTAGGATCAGCCTTTCAAGCGATCGCTAGGGCAAATCCATCGACGATATTTGGAGACGATGCATATTCGATGTGCAGGACGCGCCGCGGAGCATCGGATTGCGACTTGGAGGAGGCATGCACGATCAGTGGGCGCATGGCCAGCACTCCGCCCCGGAAGACAACGCAATCCACAGCCGCAATCTTTGTGGACAAATCGTGGAGCGTTTCGTCGGTTAGCACACCCAGTGTGTGCGTACCCGGCAAAACGCGCAGTGGGCCATTTTCGGCTGTGGAATCGTCCAGGTGCAATCTCAGAGCCAGCACTTCAGTAAGCGCACTCTCGGGAGCATGAGCATAAATCACGCCATCTTTCACTGACCACGGACCCCAGCCCGGAGCTTCACGCCGCTCCTGCAACGGCAAAGCCGTATCCTGGTGCCAGACCACCAACCAGTTTGCCGTTGGCGATTTGTCGAAGAGGGTTGCACGGAATGGAAACGCATCTCGGCCAAGAGTCTCTTGCGCGATTTCCATGAGCCGCGCATCCCGAGCGATAGCCGCAACGGCTGGAAGTCTCATCGCATGGCGCACGCCTGCTCTGCTACGTGGCAAATCTGCTTTGCTCATCTCTTCGAGCAGACTGTCAACTTCTTGTCGCCTCAAGAGTTCGGGAATGATCGCGAAGCCATGCTTTTGAATGCGTTCGAAACAACTCAAGGGCTGCCTCCAATGAATGACTATGATGACTCATCCAAGCGTTCTTTGCTTTTTCAAATAGCCAACAACGCTTTTTCCCCGAATGCTCGTTGACGGGGCGAGCGCTCTCTGCCATCATTTTGGAAATTCGTTTAGACGAACTTGTAGGTAGAAGTTGGGGGAGAACACGATCGGGTTGAGGGTATCCATACTGGCGTCGGGGAGCTCGGGGAACATCACGTTGCTCGAGACGGAGCGGACCCGACTCCTTGTGGACTGCGGACTCGGCAAGCGTGAAACCTTAGCCCGCCTCGCTGCTGCCGGAAGAACCGTCGAGCACCTCGACGGAATTCTCATCACTCACGAACATACGGATCATTGCAACGGCTTGCCTCAGATGCTGGGGCTGTGGAAAGCGCCGCTGTTTGTTACTGAGCCCACCATGGGCGCGATGCAGCGGATTCTTCCCAAAACGTTAGGGAAGCGCCTGAAAAAAGTGGAAACCATTCACGCGGGGCAGCACTTCACTGTGGGCGACATTGACGTTCACGCATTTCTGATCCCGCATGATGCCGCGGATCCCGTCGGTTTCACGTTCCGTTCGAACGGGGCGAAGATGGCGATTGTTACGGACCTGGGCTACATGCCCGAGCTGGTAAAGACGCATCTGCGCGGCGCCGATTGCCTGGTGCTGGAATCCAATCACGATTTGGACATGCTGAAGGTGGGGCCGTATCCGTGGGTGGTGAAGCAGCGGGTGCTGAGCCGCACGGGGCATCTTTCGAATCACGCGGTGAGCGAATACTTATCCGATCCCGACGGGTTCGATGCTATCGCGCGCTATCTCGTGCTCGCGCATGTCTCCCAGGAAAATAACAACCCCGACCTCGTGCGTATCTCCGCGGAAGAAGCGCTCGGCCGGCGTCCTGCCGAGTGCGCCTTCGGAGGAGAGCTTCTCGTCGCTTCCCAGTACGTCCCGCTAAAGTCGCTGGAGCTCTAGCGGCGGCCGAGTGCTTCCGGAGCCGTCATTCCTTGCGCCCCATTCTTTCCTTGAGATCTCTCAATGCCTCGAGCTCGGGGAGGGCGTTCAGGTCTTTCTTCCGCCCGGCAGCGCGCTTTGACTGGATGAGTCCTGTAAGGGATAGAACGGGATACTCTTTACCATCGATCTCGCGCAACTCTGAGGTCTGAAGGACAGCATCGTACGATCCTATTCCGGTGACCTCGCCTAGCAGATCCAAATCTCCCAAGCTGGTTATCAAGGTAAAGTTCAGGCCACGTTTAACGGTATCGGCGTCCAACCGGAAAGGAAGGTTTTCCGGGGCGCCGCGCAATCGTGGTTGATGCGGCGCCAAGGCGTCACACATTCGCGCAATATTTTCCTTGGTGTGCTTGTAACAGACATCTAAATCAAACGTGACGTAAGCGGACCCTTGGGCGTTCATGGCGACTCCGCCGATGACCACGATCTCTACGTTAGCATCACTGAAGAGGGCAAGGAGTTTTCCAAAGTTGGCGGCCATCAGCGGACTTGCGGAACGGAATGACGCACTTTCTCCAGAAACTCCGCCGCGGATTGAAGCTTGCGGAGGCGCTCGGTAGTAGTGAGTCGAAGATTCTCAACGAGCAGGGTCAAGTCGACACCATACTCTTTGGCTGCTGCTAGCTTACTCCCGGCGGGCGGATTTGCGATGAGAGCGATTGCCCGATCGTGTTCTGCGCTGGTCATAGCCTGCAATGTAAATCGTCTCACACTGAGAAGGCGCGTTCAATTGCCTGTGCTCCGCATCTCCAGTTTCCGCCGAAGGGCATGCGTCTCAAAGACCTTCCGAATGGCAGCTTCACTGTGAGAGCACTTTTTCGAAGAATTGGAGGGCGCGGGGGTCGTGGGACTGGCCGAGCCAGAACATGGCTTGCTTACGAACTTCGGGGTTGCGGTTGTTCTGGGCGACTTCGATTAGTTTTGGGACGCCTTCTTCGCGGGGCAACTGGCTGAGGGCAAAGACGGCTTTCTTTTTTACGTCGGTGTCGGGATCGTTGTCGATGGCGCCGGTGATGGTGCCGATGGCTTTTTGTCCGGCTTTTTGGGCGAGCCAGAAAAGGGCCTGGCCGCGGACGTGCGCACTCGTGTCGTCGTGAGCCATTCGAATAACTTCGTCGATGGCTCCGGGTTCGTGGCTGACATAGAGAGCGAACGCCACGTGAGCGCGCACATCGGAACTCGGATCAGTTTTTGCCATTCGCTTTAAAGCCAAGAAGCCGGATTTGCCGCGCGCCGCGCCCATCCAGAAGGCGGCTTGGCGACGAAGCGATTCTCTTTGATCGGGCTTGATGAAGGATTCGAATGCGCGGTCGGCTGATGGGTCGGCGTGGAGAGCAATGGCGGTGAGAGCGCCGTTTCCCATGCCGTGTTCGCCGTGGCCTTCGAAATCCGCGCCGTGAACGTAAGTTTCGAGAAGCGCCACGCTTTCCGCGGGTTTTATTCCGGTTAACCAGAGGAAGGGCAAGCCGCCGGCATCGAGAGTGCAATCGGCTGATGCGACGCGAACGCGCATGACCTGCTTGGCTTCCAGGCGAAAAAGAACGAAAAGCTGGCGGGGGGCTTCGAGCGCGACGGTTCCGTTCTTTTGCGTGGTGCTGGTGTTTCCGTCGTGATCTTTTTCGAGATTGCAGGTGCCGCACCCGGCATCGTCGCGATAGTTGCCGCAGCAGACGCTGCGCTCGCCGGGGATTTGATCGACTGCATAGCCTATCCATTCCGGCTTCTCCGCTTGCGCCGCCAGGCCGTGAAGTGTGGCGTCGAGAGAGCCCGCCAGCGCGCGTGATTCGAGCTTGGCATTTTCGATGCGTGGCGTAGGCGCCGTTTGTGGCGCGCTCTGCGTGGCGGCGGCAAAAGCCAGCATTCCCAACAGCATTTGTGCGATCAGGATCGTTCGAATCGTTCGCATGGTGGTCCTCACTTTTGGAGCAGCTCCATCAGGTATTCGGTGCCTTCTTTGGAGTGCATGATGGAAAGTTTCTGGACGGCAGTCTTCTTCAGCTCGGGATCTTTCTCGGCGCGGGCGATGGCGACGAGCGCTGCGGCGTTGTTTTGCAGGAAGAAAGCATTCAGAACTTCTTCTCGGACTTCGCGGTCGGTTTCTTTGGCGTAGATGGCTTGAAGGGCTTTGCCCGAATCTGCCGAATGAACCAAGCCGAGGTTGCGGATAGCGGCGCGGCGCACCTCCGGATCTTTTTCCGATTGCGCGGCTTGCAGAAGCCGGGCGGAGTCGCCGGCGAGGAAGAAGGCTTGCAGAATTTCCCGCCGGACGTCCGAGGAGGTTTCCGCCTGGTACAACTGCTCGAGTTCGCTGGTGCCGTGGACCAAGCCGAGCTGGCGGATGGCTTCGCGGCGGAGCGATTCGTCTTTTTCACCTTTGGCGGCGGCGAAGAGACGCTCGTGATCGCCGCCGATCATGTAGCTGCGGAGAATGGCGTGCTTGACGGAGGCATCAGAGGTCGAAGCATAAACTTCGGCCAACGTTTTCCGCGCTTCTCCGCCGCCGAATAGGCCCAGATACTCGACCGCCTTGCGTTGTAGTTCCGGATTGTTCTGTCCGCGCGCGATCTTTCCCAGGATCTCCCGCACTTCCGGCCTGCCGCTCTGCGCGGCCATGAAGAGCGCGCGAGATTTCAGTTTCGGGGATCCCGAACCGTTCAGAATATTTTCCAGGATGGAAATACCTCTTTGCGGGTCGCCATTCATGAGTCCCTGGAGCGCCAGCATCTTCAGTTCGTCATCGCCCTGGTCGCCCGGCTTTACAGGTTGTCCAGTGGATTGGCGCACTTCAATTTCCAGCGCACTGGCATCTTTTTGCCAGCGGCTCTGCGGGAAGCGGCGCTTGAGATCAGCGATAGTGGCTAGCGCGGTGTCCCGCTTGCCCATGCGGTTTTGCGCGTAAGCTTTCCAGTAGAGAGCGGCATCGGTCTGCGGGCCGTTCATGTCGGCAAGTTGCTTGAATTTCGATTCGGCTTGGTCGTAGCGGTCTTCGTCCAAGTCCTCACGGCCGTCGTCGTAGAGCTCCTGGAGGCGGTCGAGCCTTTCCTGCGCGCGGTCGCGGGCTTCTTCTTCACGATCGCGCTTCTCCTGCTCTCTGTCGCGAGCTTCCTGCTCGCGGTCACGCTTTTCTTGTTCTAGATCCCGTGCCTCTTGGGTGTCCTGGAAAGATTCCGCGACTGGCAAGACGGCGGTTGAGCGGCGATGCGCGCGTGCGGCCGCGGGCCCGAGCAGCAGAACCGCGATGGCGATGCAGGCTAAGCGCGTCTTTCGAATTGAATTTCCGATGGTCATACTTTGTTCCTTTCGTTCTTCGAGGAGTTGTTTTGCTGCGGCGCCGAGTGAGGAGCCTCTTGCCGTTGTTGCAGTTCCTTGCCGACCACGCGAACTTTGAAAAGGATGCCGCGTGCTTCGATCTTCTGGCGGATGGCTTCGAGCTGCTTCGGGGTTACTTCATCCGGGCTATGCGCTACGTCGAGGAGCACGCGCTCAAGATCATCCAGCACGCTGGCGAGGCCGGTATCGCCCTCCTGCAAAGCCGTCTGGCGATAGAGGCGGTTTTCCTGGAGCAAATCTTCCGCGCGGCGCTGTTCGGCGGAGATGTTGACTTGTTTTAGCGCGGGGCTGGAGGGCGCGGCGTTCGAAAGCTCGACAAGCATGCGTTCGGAATGGCCGAGGTGTTCGCCAACGGCAACGATGAGGATGCGCTCGCGCACCTGCTCGGTGGTGGCGATATTGTCGGGAGTCGCGCCGTGACGGGTCCAGCGGCCAGCGATGAACGCGGCTAGAATCAGCGCCGCAACCGCTCCAAATGCTGCGAGACGGCGCGGCTCAAGCCACGTCTGCCACCAACGCTCCGGTCTTTCCGGAAGCCGGGGCGAAATCTGCTGCCAGACGCGGCGGCCATAGTCGGCGCCGGGATCGGGAACAGGCAGGGAATCGAGAGCGGCGAGAACGGCTTCGATGCGTTCGAGCTCGGCGCGGCACTCGACGCAGGATGCGAGATGATCGGAAATGGCGGCGCGCTGGTCCGCGACTCCTTCGCGATAGGCAATCAGTTCTTGTTCGGTCATGTGCTTCATAGTTCCGTTCCCATGGCACGCGCTTGCGTCCTGGTTCCTACGATAGGCTGCAGCGCAAGGCGCAATTTTTGAACGGCGCGAAAGACAGTGTTTTTCGCGGCGCTGGAATTCAATTTCAAGACGGCGGCGATTTCCTCAATACCGCAGCCTTCCCAATGGCGCATGACGAAGGCGGTTCGTTCCGCGTGCGAAAGAGCGGCAAGAGCGTGTTCCATCTGTTTACGGAGCTCGAGGCTTTGGGTAAGGCGTTCCGGCGTGGGCGCATGATCGGGGACGCGAGTCATCGGATCGTTCTCCATGCCATCTTTGTCCTCGACGGTGGGTGATTGGCGCCGCGCGTCTTCTTTTTGTTTCTGGCGCATGCGGTCGATGGCATAGTTGGCGGCGATGCGATAGACCCAGGTTCCGAAATTGGAGCGAGCCGCAAACTGGCCGAGTTTTTGATACGCACGCAGAAAAGCCTCCTGGACGACTTCTTCGGCATCGTGCTGATTGCCGGTCATGCGGTATGCCAGCCGGAAAACGTTGTGGCTGTGGCGCTCGACGAGAACGCGAAAGGCATCACGCTCGCCCGCGAGCGTGCGCTCGACGGCAAGGGCGTCGCTGGCGGCGATGGCCTGGGCATTCTCGACGCTTTGTGGCATCCGAGTCATTAGACAGGATTTGCGGGTTGCGGTTAGGTCGGGCCTACGGCCTTATCCGGGAACAAGATAGCGCAGATTGAAGGGGCGGGTTGCACTGAAGGGAATGATGAAGCGTGACGACGACCAAGAGCGGCCCGCCTCGGAAGGCGGGCCCTACAGGACAAGGTCAACAGCAAGAGGGCACGATGTATCGTGCCCTTACTCGTAGCGCAGGGCGACGATGGGGTCGACGCGCATGGCGCGACGCGCGGGGACGTAGCAGGCCGCGAGGGCGACGAGAGTCAGGACAAGGGCGACACCTGCGAAGGTGAGGGGATCGGTGGCGCTGACGCCGAAGAGCAAATTGGCCATGAGGCGAGTTAAACCCAATGAAGCGAGCAGGCCAACACATACACCGATTAAGGTCATCTTCATGCCTTCACCCAAGACCATTCGCAGTACGTCGCCGCGCTTGGCGCCGAGCGCGATGCGGATTCCGATTTCACGGGTGCGCTGGCCGACGAGATAGGAAATTACGCCGTAGATGCCCATGCTGGCGAGACCAAGCGCAAGCACGGCGAAGCTGCCGAGCAAAGTCATGGAGATGCGGCGTTCGACGAGCGTGTCCGAGATGACTTCTTCCATCGTCTGTACGCTGTACATCACCTGGTCGCTGCTCATGCTTTGCAGGCTGGAACGAATCGCTTTCTGGACGGATTGTGCCTCTCCTTCGTAGCGGGCGAGGACTCCGGTGCCGCTCCACGAGGAAGGCCGCATGGCGCCATCGGGTAGCTGCATGAAAGGGAAGTAAAGTTCTGCGCGAAGCGACTGTTTGTCGTCGGTATCGAGGCCCCACTGTTTTACGTGGCCGACTATGCCGACGATTTCCGCGGTGCCACCTTTGCCATCGAGAACCACGCGCTTTCCGATGGGATCCCGGTCGCCGAAGAATTTGCCGGCAAAGACGTCGTCGATGACGATGACATGAGGGGCACGTTCATTGTCGAGAGCGGTGAAAAAGCGTCCTCGCTGGAGGGGAATGCCCATTACTTTCAGATAGTCCTCTTGCACGACGTAACTGAGGCTCCAGCTCATGTCATTCACGCTGGCGGGCTTGGGCTGGTCTTCCATGTAAAAGAGATCTTCATCGTCATAGCCGAGGGGCATCGCTCCCCAAGAGAGGGAGGCAGACTTCACTCCCGGAGTGCTGGCGAGACGGCTTTGAAGCTCGCGGAGCGACGCGCGAATGGAGTCCGGGCTAGTTTCCTTAGGCATGGGGGCGAGAGCCACGCCGAACGACAAAACATTGCGAGGGTCAAAGCCTGGGTTGACGCCCCAGAGGGCGCTGAGGCTGCGGATCATCAATCCCGCGGCGATGAGTAACACCAAAGCCATGGCCATTTCTGCAACGACAAAAACTCCTTGAGCGCGGTGACTGGCGCCGCCGGAGCCGCGGCTGCCTTCCTTCAGCGCGTCTTGCAAATTTGGCCGGGAGATTCTGAGGGCGGGCGTAAGTCCAAAAAGAATTCCGCAAAGCAGCGCAACACCCATGGTAAAGAGGAGAACGCGAACGTCAATGCCGATTTCGGCGGAGCGGGGCATTGTGGCAGGCAGGTGGCCGAGGGCGAACTTTGTGCCCCATGCGGCGAAGAGCAAGCCGAGCACCGCGCCAGCGAGGGCGAGTACCATGCTTTCCGTTAAGAGTTGGCGGACGATGCGCACGCGGCCAGCACCGAGGGCAGCACGAACCGCAAACTCCCGGGCACGCCCGGTGGAGCGGGCCATAAGCAGGTTGGCTACATTGACACAAGCGATCAGGAGTACAAACCCAACCGCTGCGAGCAGAACGAGCAGAAGCGGGCGCAAGGATCCGACCATCTGTTCCTTGAGAGGCATAAGCGTGGCGCCGATTCCCGTGTCGGCGTCCGGATACGCGGCAGATAGATTTTCCGTCACGCGCTTCATGTCTGCCTGCGCCTGCTGAATGGTCACGCCGGGCTTCAGCCGTCCCACGCCGTGAAAGCCGAGCCCCGCGGTTCTGAGGTTAAGAATAGGATTGGTCCATTGGCCAATGGGGGCATACACGTCGCTAGGGCGGAAGCTCCAGACCTGGAACTTGAAACTGGCGGGAACGACACCAATTATGGTGACGCTCCGCCCGTCCAGTGTGAGGTTTTGTCCCAGGATTTTGGAATCGCGGCCAAATTTGCGATTCCAGAATCCTTCTCCGATCAACACGATCGGGCTAGCACCGATTGCGTCCTCGCCTTCGGTGAAAAAGCGGCCAATGACGGGTTTGACGCCCATGATGGAAAGGTAGTCGACTGAAATGAATACGGCGCTCAGTTGTTCGGCCTGACCCCGGCCCGTCAAATTGTAGGAATAGGTCCGAGAGATGCCCATCATGGAAAACGTGCGGTTGTCCTTGCGCCAGTCGCGAAAGTTGGGGAAGGAAATGGAGCCGGAGTCAAAATTGGGTTTACTCTCAGCGAGGGTTACGAGCTGCTCGGGCTGAGGATAGGGAAGCGGATTCAGAAGAATGCCGTTGACGACGGAGAAAAGGGCGGTGTTGGCCCCGATTCCCAAAGCGAGAGTGAGGATGGCGACGGCGGCGAATCCCGGCGCTTTTGCGAACATGCGGAGGCCGAAACGAAGATCCTGAAGCAAGCGCTCCAGGGAGCCGAAACCCCAGACGTCGCGGGTGACTTCCTTCACCAGCCCCACATTGCCGAATTCGCGGCGAGCGACGCGCGAGGCCTCGGCCTCTGGGGTTCCTCGCTCCACTCGATCGCGCGCGGCCATCTCCAGATGGCTACGAACTTCCGCGTCAAATTCCTCTTCCTGCTTTCTCCGCCACCAATTCCATCGCATGGTACGTCCCCCGAACTTTTTTCTGCTTCGCTGCTTCCTCTTCTATTCGTAGCGCAGCGCCACGACCGGATCGACGCGGGTAGCCCTGCGAGCGGGCACGTAGCAGGCCAGCAGGGTTACGCCAATCAGCAGTACGGTCACGGCCGCGAAGGTCACAGGATCAGACGCGCCAACGCCATAGAGCAAACTCGTGGTGTAGCGCGTGAGCGCAAGCGCCAGTGCGATGCCGATGACCGCGCCGGCGATTGCCAGGCGCATCCCCTGCATCAGGACGAGACGCAGGACATCTTGTCGCTCCGCACCGAGGGCGGTTCGAATTCCGATTTCGCGCGTGCGCCGCGCAACTTCGTAGGAGACGAGGCCATAGAGTCCAATGCAGGCCAGCAACAAGGCTAGCGCGCCGAAGAACCCCGCGAGCCGCGCGACCAGGCGTTCCTTGAAGACTTGCCGGTCAATCTGCTGGGTTTCCGTCCTGAGATTGAACACCGGAAGGTTGCTGTCCATTTCATTCACGATAGAGCGGATCGGAGCGATGAATCTTTCCGGCTCTGCCGCGGTGCGCAGAGAAAAGGACACCGTGCCTCCGCTGTGTGGTACATAAGTGGTTGGCTCAACGCCGCGGCGAAGGTTGTTGTACTTGGCATCGGCCACTACGCCGACAATCTCCCAACCCGGTTTTTGCAGCTCGCCTGTTTCTGGGTTCGCGTCCGATTCCCCAAAGCGCTGGCCGAGTGGAATTCCTTTTGGAAAATATTTCCGCACGAATGCTTGATTGACAATCGCCGGAACGGTGCCGACGTTCGCGGGAGGATTTGCATTTGCCGATGGTTTCGAGCCACCCTTCAACCTCATCGCAGCTTGCTCTTGCTGCGCGGCCAGGGAGGCCTCGGCAGCCTGGGCACGTTCAAAGTCCGCGGGGTTGAATTCGCGGCCATTGAGGACCGCGATGCGCATGGTCTTGAAGAATTCCGGGCCCACGGGAAGCATGTCCGAATCGACTTCTTCGTCCTTGGGCCTGCCCGGTAGATGGAAGCTGGTGGTCCACAGTCCGCCCCCGAGGAGCGGCCTCCAGGAGTAGCTGACAGACATCATTCCGGGTATTGCCGCAATGCGAGTCTGCAGCTTGCGATAGAGGTGGCTGGAATCGGCCGATTTATAACCGATGAGCGTGGGATCGAGGCTGAAAGTCAGGATGTTCCGGGTATCGAAGCCGGGATCGACAGTTTTCAGTTTTTGCAGAGTGCGCACCAGCAAGCCGGCGCCCGCGAGCACGACGATGCTGAGGGCGATTTGCGCAACCACCAGCCAGTTGCCCGCGGCAAATTTGCCTCTAGAGCCACTGGCGCCTTGTGCATTACCACCCGAGCCTTCTTTCAGCACGGGCGTCAAATCCACGCGCAGGCTGCGGAAGGCCGGCGCCAAGCCGAAGAGAATCCCCGTGAAAATAGATACCACTGCCGTAAACAGAAAGACACGCGCGTCGATGCCGGGCTGAAAAGCAGACGCTCCCTCCTGATTCGCGGCCATAAACGTTTTGATTGATGCCAGACACCAGGTGGCAAACAAGACTCCCAGCGCGCCGCCGGCGAGCGAGAGCATCAAGCTCTCCGTCAGAAGCTGCCGGAGGATTCGCCCGCGGGACGCTCCCAGCGCGAGCCTTACTGCCATTTCTTTTTGCCGCGAAGCCGCCCGCGAAAGCAGCAATCCAGCGACGTTGGCGCAGGCAATCAGCAACACGATTCCCACGGCCAGCAGCAGAACGTACAGCGGCGCCGAAATGTCAGTGCGATTGCCGGTAAGACCCTCTTCGGCGGGAGTAAGGGAAATGGTTGCGGCATCTTCGGGTTGGAGCAGTGGTTTGGCGCCGGTGGTCACATGGTTTACGAAGATGGTGTTCACAGCGGCCTGCGCCTGGGTGCGCGTTGTTCCTGACTTCAACCGTCCAACCATGACGAGCCACCAGTTTGCAGGGTCAACTTCACGGTTATCCCACGGCAGCTCGAGGTGCGGTTGTATGGAGAGAGGGATCCACGCTTGAAAGGCGTTTCCCGGCGACAGGGAATCAAAGCGTTGCTCGGCCACACCAACAATCGTGCACGGCACTCTGTTGATGAGGACGGTCTTGCCTACGGCGGAAGGAGAACCGCCAAACTCGCTTCGCCAATAGCTATAGCTCAGGACGATCACCGGATTGGCCGACTGAGTGTCGTCATCGGCCTGGATCAGCCGGCCCATCAAGGGTTGAACACCCAGAGTTTCAAAATAGTCTCCCGAGACGTACCCTACCTGGTTAATCAGCTTAGACTGGCCGTTGCCGCTGAGGTTTAGGCGATCTGCCGAGGCGAATGCCGCGACGCTGGAGAAGACTTCGCTCTGCGCGCGCACTTCGCGAAAGAAGGGCCCGGAAAGGGAGCAGCCGCCGGCGGATGTTTTCGTCGATTCCTGCTGGCAATCGCCATAGGAGCTGATGCTCCAATGTTTCGGCTCTTTGTGAGCGTGCCATTGGAAGAGCACGAGTCGATTCGAATCGCGTACAGGCAAGGATCGCAGCAGGGCTGCGTCAATCAAACTGAAGATCGCGGTGTTTGCGCCAATGCCTAGGGCCAGGGTGAGCACGGCAACGCTGGTAAATGCTGGATGGCTGGCGAGCGTCCTGAGGCCGTAACGCGCATCGTCAAGGAAATCGCTCAGCCAGCGCCATCCCCAGATGTCGCGGGTCACATCCTTGACGAGACTGGCATTGCCGAATTCGCGACGCGCCGCGCGCTCGGCTTCGCGCCGGCCCTCGCCGCGTTCCGCGCGGTCGCGAACTGCCATTTCCAGATGGTTGCGCAGTTCCTCTTCCAATTCGCGGTCCTGCTGCGCGCGCCCCCACCAGGGAAACTTCATGACTTGGTCTCGCCTTCAAATGGATTTAACACGCCGGCAATGGCGTCGGAGAGCTGCGACCATCTGGAGCGCTCGCGGGTCAGTTGTTTTTTTCCAGCGGCGGTCAGCTGGTAGAACTTGGCGCGCTGGTTGTTTTCGGAGATTCGCCACTCCGCTTTGATCCACTTTTGTTTGTCCAAGCGGTGCAATGCCGGGTATAGCGAGCCGGTGTCCACTTGGAGCAGGTCACCGGAACGGTTGCGGATGGCGACGCTGATGCCGTAGCCGTGCTGCGGTCCCCATTGGAGCGTCTGGAGGATCAGCAAGTCTAGCGTTCCCTGCAAAAGCTCGATGCGGTTTTGATAGCGCACTTTTTTCTCTGCCATCGCTTTTCCCCTCGCGCAAAAGCTCCAAGCTCAACCAAGGCGTTGCAACATTTTTGCCAGGCGTCTTTTGCGCACCCTTTGGTAAAGACGACGTGACCCCGGCGATTGTTTCATTGAAAGGGTGTGGACATCCTACTCCCTAGCCCGTAGACCTTCTACACCCTTGGAACGAGCAACTCCTTTGCCGCGCCGCGGGTACTCCAACTCCTTATTTTTTCCTGTCTTAGGTGGATAAACGGTTCGATTCTGAGGCCTCAACCGCTCGCTTCCGAGACAAGCCATCCCAAATCCGGACACTCTGTTCCTGCTTGCAGGGTCCCGCCAATGGCGTTATCTGCGGTATTATGGAAGGACGGGCAAGTTGGAAGCTTCCTCGTTTCCCGTTTTTTGTTTGAGGAGAAGGCATTGATTCCACGCTATACGCGCGAAGAGATGGGCCGGGTCTGGAGCGACGCCAACAAGTTTGCGAAATGGCTGGAAGTCGAACTCGCGGCTACGGAAACGCTGGCGGAGGCGGGGCAGGTTCCGAAGGAAGCTGCCGCCGCGATTCGCACGCGCGCCAAAGTCGATGTCGCGCGGATTCACGAGCTAGAAGCGCGTGTTAAGCACGACGTCATCGCGTTTACCATGAATGTCGGAGAGTCGATTGGGGATCCCGCGGCTGCGCGATGGCTGCACTACGGGATGACGTCGAATGACGTTGTGGACACCGCGCAGGCTCTGCAAGTGCGCGATGCTTCGAAACTGATCGAGCGCGGCCTGGTCCTGTTCGGAGAAATCCTCGATTTAAGAGCACACGAGTTTCGGCATACGCCGCAAATCGGGCGCACGCACGGGGTTCATGCCGAGCCCATCACCTTTGGGCTGAAAATTGCGAACTGGTTTTCGGAGAACCAGCGGAATATCGGGCGCTTCCGAGAAGCTGCGGCGCAAATGGGTGTTGGAAAAATCTCCGGTGCGGTCGGCAATGCCTCCCATCTAGGACCGGAGATGGAGGCGCGCATTTGCAAGAGACTTGGGCTGCAAGCCGCGCCGGTTTCTTCGCAAGTGATCCAGAGAGACCGCCATGCGCAGTATCTCAGCGCGCTCGCGCTGATTGCCGCCACGCTTGAGAAAATCGCGCTGGAGATCCGCCATTTGCAACGCACGGAAGTCCGCGAGGCAGAAGAGCCGTTTGGCGGCGAACAGCGCGGGAGTTCCGCGATGCCGCACAAGCGCAATCCGGTCATGTGCGAACAGATTTGCGGACTTGCGCGGCTGGTGCGTTCGAACATGCTTGCCGCTTATGAAAACGTGGGGCTGTGGCACGAGCGGGATATTTCGCACAGTTCCGTCGAGCGGGTCATCCTGCCCGATTCCACTATTCTGGTGGACTACATGCTAGCGAAGATGACCACCATTCTGGGACAGATGCGCGTATTCCCGGAGCGCATGCTGCGCAATCTGGAGTCCACGCACGGACTGGTGTATTCCGGACAGTTGCTGCAGGACCTGGTGGAGAAGGGCATGCCGCGCGACGATGCGTACAAGGCGGTGCAGGAGAATGCCATGGCCGCTTGGGAGACAGACACGAGTTTCCGGGAACGAGTGGCTGGCGATGCGCGCATCGCGAAATACCTCGACGCCAAGGCGCTCGCGTACACCTTCGATTTGCAGCGGCAATTGCGGTATGTGGATGCCATCTTCGACCGCGTGTTTGGGGCGCATCCGGCAGGTGAGAAATCGATGATCGGTTCAGCGGGAAAGCACTAACCTCGTTCACGCCGAGGAAATTCGAGCTACTGGCGCCGCAAGAAACATAAGGCGTCCCCCGATCGAGTCGAGGGACGCCGTTCTGCCTCTTCTAATTCCGGCTTGCGCTGAAATTAGCTGCGGAGGCGGAAAACCAAATCTACATCAAAAACTCGCTCAAGAACACGGGCACTATTCGACGCGTTGAACGTAACGGGCCTCGGACGTGTCCACCTTGATGCGGTCGCCTTCGTTCACAAACGGCGGCACCTGAACGACCAGGCCAGTTTCGAGAGTCGCGGGTTTCATCACCGCGCTGGCAGTAGCCTTTTGCAAGGTGGGTTCGGTCTGGATTACTTTCATGTCCATGGTATCGGGCAGGTCCACGCCGATGGCTTTTTCCTCGAAGAACTCGACCTTTACGAGCGTGCTGGGAATCAGATAGTAGACGGTTTCGCCCAGCTCCGCGCGGCTCATCTGCATCTGCTCGTAGTTCTTGGTGTTCATGAAGTGGAAATCGTCGCCTTCGTTGTAGAGGTATTCGAATTCGACTTCATCAAGGATGGCGCGGTCGACGAATTCTTCGGCGCGGAAGCGGTAATCGATAATGGAGCCGGTGCGCAAGTTGCGCATGCGCGTCTGCATGGAGCCGCGCTTGTTGCCGGGCGTGCGATGGTCGACGCTAAAAATGGTGAAAAGCTGGCCTTCGTGCTGAATGACCATGCCGGGGCGGAGTTGTGTCGCTTTGACGCTGCTCATAGGCTCCCTAAACGATTGCGAATTTCGGAAATTCCGGCAGGCCCTGGAACAAAGCCGCATCCAGAATGACTCGAGGCACGCTGGAGAGAATTTCAGGCCCAGCGCGAATCCACAGTATAAAGGCGCGGAATCAGTTGGGTCAATCGTCGCCCTTTTTGGATTCTTTGGCGCGCTGCTTCGCGGCAGTAGCCATTATCTTTTCAATTTCGTCGGGATCGCGGGGTAGGCGCTCGCTCAGCAGTTTGTAGCCGGACTCCGTGATGAGGACATCATCTTCGATGCGAACACCGAGGTGTTCTTCGGGGACGTAAATGCCCGGCTCGACGGTGACCACCATTCCGGGCTGCAGCGGGCCGCAATACTCGCCGGGGTCGTGAACGTCGAGGCCGATATCATGGCCGAGGCCGTGAATGAAATACTGGCCCAAAGGCTTGCCTTCGCGATCTTTGCCGTGTGAATTGATATAGTCATAGGCAAGATTCATCAGGCCGTCTTTTTTGCCTTTGCAAAAGAAATGAGCGCCGGGCCGGATAGCAGCCAGTGCGGCGTTCTGCGCGCCGAGGACGATGCTATAGATTTCGCGCTGGCGCGGCGTGAACTTGCCGTTGGCGGGAAGCGTGCGTGTGATGTCGGCGGAGTAGCCGGAGTATTGCGCGGCAACGTCGAGAACCACGATGTCGCCGTCTTCGATTTTGCGGTCGAGCTTGTCGTAATGCAGCGCGGTGGAGTTGGGCCCTGCGCCGACGATGGGGGCGTAACCTTCCGCCTCGGAACCGCCCCAGGCATGGATCTCCACCATTTTCGCGGCGACTTGGTATTCGTAGAGGCCAGGACGCATCATCTTCATCGCTTCCAGATGGGCGTCGAGGGACAAATCGACTGCCTGCTTCAGGAATGCGATCTCGCCGGGCGATTTGATTTGGCGGAGCGCGTAGATCTGCGAACGAATGTCTTTTAGCTTGGCTTGTGGCGCTCCTAGCTGCAGCCAGTCCACGACGGCCTTTTCATGGGGGTAACCGCCATTTTCATATTCGTAAGGGAGAATCGTGAAAATGTTTGGGTGCAATTTCGCAAGGTTTTCGACGGTCGCGCGCATTTCTGAGAAGGACTTGACGGATGCAAAGCCGGTGCGTGCTTCAATGCCCGGATCGGAAGAGGACATTCGAATGCCATTCCATTTTTCCTTGGCTGCATCTTTTGGTGGCAGGAAAAAAATCTCACGTGGGCCGTTCCAGCCGTCACTCGCAGCGCCGTTCTTGAGCGCAGGGAGTAAAATCATTCCTGCGCCTTCCTCGTTGTGGCCGGTTAGATAATAGAAATTGTCTTCCTGATGGAAAATATAGGTTTGCGAGGTTTCTTCGCGACCGGCGAATCCCCACAGAATGATCGGGCCGTCCACTTGAGCGATGAGCTTCGCGCGGCGCTCAGCGTAGACGCTGTTGGCTTCCCGCTCGCGGCGTTCCTGGGCGGGCAGCGTAGGAGCGAAGCAAGCCACTCCGAGCGCTCCCAGCACTGCAATGTTTCTGACACGCCAAAAACCGCGCGACCACGTGCGCGCCGATGGACCACTCATCAGTTCACCTCGAACCACCAGTTGGCTCTTGCGCCCACAGGGCATGTGGGTTTGCGGCACCAAAATGCAGCCCCGCGATTGTATCCGAAATGCGTGGCAGGCCGAAATTGACACGAAGCAACGCAGCGCCGCCGGCTGGTAATGCATTTCTTGGGTTTTCTCTCTAGTCAGAGGAATACCATTTTCACTGCCAGCGGAATCAAATAGTGTATGCGAATAAAAGCGGGATTGATCGGGTTCATCGCGCTTTTTCAGTTTGTGTTGCTGCTGATTCATCTCTTCCTGTACGAGACATGGACATATTCTTCGGCGGGCAATCTTACCCCGGGTGCGCTGTGGCTTAAGATTGCCGCGGGGGTTTTGTCAGTCAGCTTTTTGATCACGTCGCTTCTAGCCTTTCGCTATACAAATGCCGTGTTGCGGGCTATGTATCGAGTCGCTGCCGTTTGGCTCGGCTGGTTGAGTTTCTTTTTCTTTGCAGCGTGTGCATCCTGGGTTGTATTCGGAATGGCGCGGCTCTTGGGAATGGACCTTAGTTTCCATCGGACTGCAGAGGTGTTGTTTGGGGCGGCGGCGGTGCTGGGCTTCTCGGGCGTTGTGAATGCGGGCTGGACGCGGATTCGGCGAATCACCGTGCGGTTGGAAAATCTGCCGCTTGCCTGGCGCGGGCGGACGGCCGCCTTGGTCAGCGACCTTCATCTGGGACACGTGCGAAACGGCAGATTTTTGAAACGCATCATAGGAAAAATGATGAGGGAAAAGCCCGACGTAGTTTTCCTGGCAGGCGATCTGTTTGATGGCACGGCGATCGATGCAATGCGGGCCGCCGAGCCATTGCGCGAACTTCGTGCGCCCCAGGGCGCTTATTTTGTGGCGGGGAATCACGAACAGTTCGGCGATGACTCCAAGTACCTGCGCGCCGTGGCGAGCGCCGGAGTCCGCGTGCTAGAAAATGAAAAAGTGGAAGCGGACGGCTTGCAGATTGTCGGCGTCCCTTACAGACACGCTACCCACGAAGAACATCTGCGTTACGTTCTGCAGCGAATTGGTGTGGACCGAGATCGGGCCAGCATTTTGCTGACGCACGCGCCGGATCGTCCGCACATTCCAGCGGAAGCTGGATTTTCGTTGCAACTCTCCGGGCATACTCATTTGGGGCAATTTTTTCCCTGGACGTGGATGGCGCGGAGAATTTACCGCCAATTCGCTTACGGGCTTAGCCGGATCGGGAAGATGCAGGTCTATACCTCAAGCGGTGCAGGCACCTGGGGACCGCCGTTGAGGCTGGGCTCCAACTCGGAAATTGTGATGCTCTGCTTCGAGTGAAATCAGAGATCTCTTTGGGCATCGGCGCTCAGAGCCAACACTCTGCTTAATACAATTAGACGAGAACCTCGGTGGGCCTCGGCTAACCGCGAAAAAAATCAATCAGAAGTTCAGAGACGCGAGCGGGCTCTTCGTGTTGGAGCCAATGCGTGGAACGGGCAAACGTGAAGAGCTCGGCGTTATCGCAGTAGCGCAGGCTTTCTTGAGCCATTTCCCGGAGCAGGAACGCATCCCGTTCGCCCCAGAGGATGCGCGTAGGGACGCGCACGGTGCGATTTGCAAACGTGGTGCGAAAACGGAAGAGCGCGCGGTACCAGTTGATCATGGCAGTGAACGCGCCTGGCTGGGACCACGCTGCACGGTATTGGACGAGGTCTTCCGGCGAGAATGTGCCGGGGCGGCTGGACCTGAGGAGTGATCTTGCAGCGGTGCGATAGTTAAAGGCAGTGAGAAGAACTTCCGGCAGCCAGGGCAATTGGAAGAAGAACATATACCAGCTTCGGCGAAATTGCCGCAGGCGGGTAGTGAGGAATCTCCGCATCACCGAGGGGTGCGGGACGTTGACGACCGCGAGCTTGGCGATGCGCTGCGGATGCAGCAGGGCCGCGCTCCACGCAACTGCGGCGCCCCAATCATGCCCGGCAAGAAAAATCTTTTGCTGGCCTAGTTCATCCGCAATCGCAATGACGTCCGATACCAACTCGGTCAGCGCATAAGAAGCGACGCCGGAAGGCTTGCTGCTGAGGTTGTACCCGCGCTGATCGGGCACGATTACGCGAAAACCGGCGGCAGCCAGCGGCTCAATCTGCCTGTGCCACCCGTACCAGAATTCCGGAAAGCCATGGAGCAGAACGACGACTGGACCGTCTTTTGGCCCCAAAGCGAGGGCATGGAGTTTCACGATGCCGTTCTGAAAGGAGATGGATCCCGGAGGGGTGTCCACGATGAGGAGAGTTTACATGGCCGATGAGGATCCCGGTATTGGCAAAGATGATCGAATCGATGTCGGTGGCCAAATTAGAAAGTCAGTTGTGCAGCTGGAATAAAGGCAGGGATTAGAAAAAGAAATGAGGGCAAGCCCAGTTGGATGGCAAGGGCTTGCCCTCAGTCGGGGCACTCTGTGGAAGGTCTACTTTCCAGCGGCAGAAATCAAAACGCGCTCTGTAGTTTCAGGTCCTTGAGCGAGGAGCTGATCCTTCGGGACCTTAGGCGCAGAGAAAGTGAAATGTACCCCAAGAGGAGCCAGGTACATTTCGCGAACGTAACCCAACTCGCCGCGATGCACGATGGTCAAGGAGCTTTGCTGGGCCGAACGGTCTTCAGAACGACCGGCGGGCATAACGAATTGCGCCCCATTTGGACCGCGGAGCAGAATTTCTGCCGGGAGTGAGGCGGATTCCATAGAAAAGGAATAGTCGCCTGCCGGCAGAACGGTGCCCTGCCAACGTACCTCGTTCGAAAGCGTGAATTTACCCTGGGCGGCTGGAATGCCCTGAGCCGGGGCGGCGTACACACATGCCGTAAGCAATCCAATCGCGGCCATTGCCAAGATGCGGATTCGATTCGTTTTCATTTTGAATCTCCTTTCAAGTCCATATTTCAATTGCTTTTGTTGCTCTTTGTTCCTGAAGTCCGCGATGGAGGTAGCATTTTCTGTGCCACGGCGCGTGCGAATCGGCGTCCGCGCGCGCTGGCTTCTGGAAGTAACTAAGAAAAGAGGAGATAGCGTTGATCTCAGAGTGCGGCAAAGCGAATGCGACTTCCGAGCAAATGAAAAACTGCTATCCAATTGGATAGCAGAGCTATCGCTTCGGATATTCTTCTGCGAGGGGAAAAGGATGAACGGCGTCAGACCTTGGCGTTTTTCTTCAGCGCCATACGCAAGTCCAGGTTGCGGATCAGGCGGTGCAAATAGTTCGCATGGACACCCAGAATCCTCGCGGCCTCGACAAAGCTGCCCCCGGACTCATCCAAGGCACTGAGGATCAGTTGTTTTTTCAGATCGCGGATGGCGTCGTGATACTTCGCCGACTCGGAGGCAGACGATGGTTCCGTTTCCAATACCGCTTCCGGCAAGTCCTCGGGAAGGATGAAGTCCGAGGAGCCAATCACAACGGCGCGTTCCATCGCGTTTTCGAGCTCGCGGATATTGCCGGGCCAGTCGTATTGCATCAGGCAAGCGCGGGCTTCCGGAGAAATCCCTTTGACAATGCGATTGCATTTCTTTGCGTTGCGAGCCACGAAAAGTTCGGCGAGAGGCGGTATATCTTCCGCGTGTTCACGGAGAGCCGGCAGCGTGAGCGAGATGACGTTAAGCCGGTGAAATAGATCATCGCGGAACTTTTCTTCGCGGACGGCTTTTTGCAAGTCCTTATTGGTGGCCGCAAGGAAGCGCACGTTGATCTTGATGGCGCGGGTACCGCCGACGCGAACGAGTTCGCGCTCTTGCAGCACGCGCAGCAATTTCGCCTGCAGCGTCAGCGGCAGCTCGCCCACTTCATCAAGAAAAACCGTCCCGCCCTCGGCGACTTCGAGCAAGCCTTTCTTTTGGCAAATGGCGCTGGTGAATGCGCCTTTCTCATGGCCAAACAACTCACTTTCGAGCAGTGTTTCCGTGAGTGCGGCGCAATTGAGTGCCAGGAAGGCTTGGTCCTTGCGGAGACTGTTTTTGTGAATAGCGCGGGCCGCAAGTTCCTTGCCGGTGCCGCTTTCCCCATAAATCAAGACAGTAGATTCACTGGGCGCCACACGCTCAATGAATTGATAGACCTCGCGCATCCGAGGGCTTTGGCCTGCCATGTCGTGCTGCAAGCTGACTTCAATCTGTAGTTGCTGGTTTTCGACCCCCAGACGCTCGAACTGGCGCGCATTTTCGATGGCGATGGCCGCCAGACCCGCAATGGCAGCAAGAAGCTGGAGATCGTCTTTTGAAAAGGCGGTGGCGGGATTGGAGGAGTCCAGATAGATGACGCCGAGGACAGGACCACCGGCGCTCAGGGGCACGCACAGCAGCGAGTGCGCGGTCTTGCCCGTCCGGCGATCGGAAGAAGCACGAGCATCGAGCTTAGGGCCCTCGTTCTCTAGAACGGAAATGCGCTCATCAATCACGCGGCGAGTCAGCGCGCGGCTGACGTGCACGGGATGATCGGGGCCGGCTACGCGGTCCCACGCCACGGGAG
>Ga0210384_10001025_pt1 | contig 39900 bp, 30 predicted proteins | sample IncBWH2MmetaG_FD_160574 | JGI IMG/M metagenome (GOLD analysis project Ga0210384, IMG submission 160574) | Forest soil microbial communities from Barre Woods Harvard Forest LTER site, Petersham, Massachusetts, United States - Inc-BW-H-2-M | ecosystem: Environmental > Terrestrial > Soil >...
ATGGCCGGAAGGATGAACAGTCCGCCTCCGAGAATCAGCGCGGGCCATCCTGCCCGCCAGTATCCCAGCGCAATCACCGTCTCGGTGGAGGAAGGCCCGGGGATCAAATTCATAATGCCGAACAGATCGAGAAAATCCTGCTCGGAAATCCAGCGTCGGCGCTCGACCAGTTCGCGCCGCATCATGGCGATCTGGCCTGCCGCGCCGCCAAAGGCGAGCAATCCGAGTTTCAGAAAAACCATTGCAACTTCGCCGAGGGTTCCGCGCCTCATGCTCGGAACAATTTTTTCTGATTTTGGCATCAGCAGCGCGCGGAAGATTCCTGGTTCGATTCCGGCCTCGATAAAGTATCATGTTCATTCCATCCAGTAGACCGCGCCATGCGGGTCGGGGCACTCTTGCCCGCCTCGCGAACGCTCTTCCGGATTTGCGCCATGACCCAAAAATTGCCGTCTATCGTAATCGTCGGCCGCCCGAATGTGGGCAAGTCCACGCTCTTCAATCGCCTCACGGGCACGCGCCGCTCCATTGTCACCAACGAGCCGGGCATCACGCGCGACCGCATCTACGGCACCGCGCATTGGGAAGGCCGCGCCTTTGAAGTTGTGGACACCGGCGGAATCGTGCCGGAAGACAAAGCCGGCATCCCCGGCGAAATTCTGCGCCAGGCGAAATTCGCGATTGAGAACGCCACGCGTGTCGTGCAGGTGGTGGATGGCCGCTCCGGCCCCCTGCCGCTTGATGAAGAACTCGCGCAGCTTTTGCGCCGAGCCGCGAAGCCCCCGGTGCTGGCCGTAAACAAAGTGGACTCCGCGAAGCAAACGGAAATGGCCGCGCCGTTTTATGAAATGGGCGACGAGATTTTCCCCGTCTCTGCCGAGCATGGCTTTGGTGTGGATGTGCTCCTCGACGCGCTCACGCAGGATTTTCCGACCGGCGAAGCCCCCGAAGTAGAGCCCGACATAAATCTGGCCATCATCGGCCGCCCCAACGTCGGCAAATCCACGCTGCTCAATCAACTCGTGGGCGCCGAGCGCTCGATCGTCTCGCCCGAACCCGGGACGACACGCGACTCTGTGGACACGGTCGTCGAGCGCCATGGCAAGTCGTACCGCTTTCTCGACACCGCAGGCATCCGCCGCAAGGGCAAGACCAGACTGGTTGCCGAAAAACTCAGCGTGATCATGGCTCGCCGCCATCTGGAGCGCGCCGACGTCGCCATCCTTGTCGCAGACGCAGCCGTTGGCGTCACCTCGCACGACGCGACGATCGCGAGTTACGCCGAGCAGTCCGGCCGCTCCGTCATCATCGCCATGAATAAATTCGATCTCGCGCTCCAAGCGGCACAAGAAAAAGCCGCGCGTGATGTAAAGGCAGGTGGGATGGGCAAGGGCGGAAACGCCAGCAAACTTCTCGCGGATTACGAGCCCCTGGTGCGCGAGAAACTGAAGTTCTTGAGCTACGCTCCGGTGGTTTTTCTTTCCGCGCTCACTGGCGACCGCGTCGAAAAACTCTACACTCTGATTGACCGCGTCGCTGAAGCGCGCAAACGCCGCATCTCCACGGGTGAATTGAATCGCTGGCTCGCCCATGTGGACCTCGAGCGCGGGACATCCCCTGCCAGCCGCGAAGTAAAAATCTTCTACATCACGCAGGCCACCACAGCTCCACCCACCTTCATCCTCTTCACCAACCAAACCAAGCCGCTGCACTTCAGCTACCAGCGCTTCCTTGAAAATCGCCTCCGCGCCGCTTTCGACTTCATCGGCACTCCCATCCGCTTCAACCAGCGCCTGAAAAAGCGCGCTCCCCGCTCGCACACCGCCCCGCGCAGCCGCCGCCGCTCCTGATCCTGCGCCCTGGGCTGTCTTTCCGGCTTCCAGCCTGGAGTTTCCAGCCTCTAGCACCTTGACAGGGCCCAAAATCGGCCTACGATACAGAAAAGACATGGCCACTGCCGCTCAAGCTAGTTCCACGATTCCTGAAAAAAGCCTATTTCGCATCGGTGAAGTCAGCCGCCTGACGGCCACGAAGTCCTTTGTCCTGCGCTTCTGGGAAACTGAATTCCCCACGCTGCAGCCGGTAAAGAGTCCCAGCGGCCATCGCCTTTACCGTCGCGAAGATATCGAGACGGTCTTCGAAATCAAGCGCCTGCTCTACGAAGAGGGTTTTACGATCGCCGGCGCGCGCAAGCATCTGGCCGCCGAAAACGGTTCAAGCGGCAGACCGGCCGCGCAAGCCGCCGCCCAAGCCCCCGCTCGCCGGGAGCCCGCCTCGCGCGCGCAACGCAAATTCCTTCTCGATTTGCACGAAGAACTGCTCGCCGCCTTGACCCTTCTCGAATGCGAGTGATACGCTCCATGCTGGTCGAAAGCGGTCGGGACGTAGCGCAGCCTGGTAGCGCGCACGCTTGGGGTGCGTGAGGTCGCTGGTTCAAATCCAGTCGTCCCGACCATTCATTCCCCGATCGCGAGTTCCTTCCGTGTAGACTCAATACAGACGAGGCGACCCTATTGGACGAGATCCATCGTGTGGAGCAGACCGGTCGATCCCGTCACAAGAAAGCCCGGAGTCTGGCTTTCCTCGCCCGATTGGCGACGGCTGGTGCGCTGATGAATATTTTCAGCTCCTGGAACACGCTTGGTGGGGTGGAAAAATCCACCTCGATTGCGCTCCTCCTTCCGGTTGTTCTAACTCCTCGAAGGGCTATGCGGGCGGAGGGTCATGGAAAACCCCGGCTTGGGCGCGACCAAGCTGTGAAGTGTGGATCGATGTTCTTGATGCTGGCGAGCATACTTATCGGTCAGTGAGCCTGGATGTTTTGATCGGCCGCACAACTTAGTTCAGCGTGCGATATCCCTTCCACACGCGTTCCGGTATCATTAGTAGGTTCGCTTTGTCGAAGTAGAACTTTTATGCCGAATATTTTGGTTACCAACGACGACGGCATCCACGCCCCCGGCCTCCGCGCCCTTGTAAATGCCGTGAAGGATCTGGCTACGGTCACCGTCGTCGCGCCGCTCCACGAGCGTAGTGCCGCCGCGCAATCGCTGACGCTCCGTCAGCCGATTTACTGCGACCAAATCGCCGAGCGCGAATTCGCCGTTGACGGCACGCCGGCCGACGCCATGATCCTGGCCTTCCACACTCTGTTGCAGGACAAGCCCGACCTGGTCATCTCCGGGATCAACCGCGGCGGCAACATGGGAGAAAACGTCTATTATTCCGGCACCGTAGGCGCGGCGATGGAAGCAGCCATCAATCGCGTGCCGGCGATCGCGGTTTCTGTTTCGTATCGCAGCAAGGATTTCGATTACGCGCCGGCGGCACGCTTCACGCACAGCCTCGCGCCCCTAATTTTGAAGGAGGGTTTGCCGACCGGAGTGCTGCTCAATGTAAACGTTCCGCAGCCCTGGAACGGGGAAGTCCGCTTCACGCGCCAGTCTTCAAAAATCACGCGCAACCTGCTGAAGCCGGGTACGGACCCGCGTGGCCGGCGTTACTACTGGCTCCACGAGCAGCAGCTCATCGAGGGCATCGAGCCCGACACCGACATGGCAGCCATCCGCGACGGCGCCATCTCCATCACCCCGCTCGAGCTCGACCACACCCACTCTGCATCGCTGAACCATCTCTCCCACTGGACCAAGCTTCTTGAAGCCTCCGCAAAGTCTTAGTCTCTCGGTAGGTCTTGCTTCGTTTCATCAGTGTTGATCTGTGTTCATCTGTGGTTCCGTTGCTTCGAGGGCACACCCCGACCGCAGCTCATCCGTCCGGCTTGATTTCGGGGTTCGATTAGCAGGCGTTGCGCGCGCCCACTTATGCGGTCGCAGCTTTCGCCGCTTCGGCCGCCACCGCGTACACCGCCACCGCCTTCTTCCCGCCCTTCGTGGCCGTGGCATAAATCATATTCAAGTTCACTCCTTTGGCGGCGAGTTGGTCGAGCGTCTTCGCCAGCGCTCCCGCCTTGTTGGCGAGTTCCACCTGATCCACGGCAGACTCGGTGTAGGCGATCCTGGCATCGTCGAGCGTTTTCTTCGCCCGCCGCGCATCGTCCACGATCACCGTCACCGTTCCCGACGGTCCCTCGACCCACGCCGCAAGCGCAAGGATGTTCACCTTCGCATTTCCAAGGGTCCTTACGATCTCGGCGGCGGCTCCGGGCTTGTTGTCCACGCTAATGGAAAGCTGCTTCGTCTTGGCCATTTCGGCACCTCCTGCTGCTTTGGTGTGCGATTATACGCCTCGAACTTCGACTCGGCTGCACGCAACTTGACGTTCCCTCGCTACCTTCCGTCCTTTCTCCTGGCCTTCTCTGTGGCGCCGAGTTCCTGCGCCCGCTAAACCATGATCTAGCAGAATCGGAACGCCCTGCTCCGAGCTTTCCGCCCGCCTCGAGGAACACTGCCGCCTGCACGGTGTGTTAGCCTCTTAGCGCGAGCCACGAACTTGAAGAATAGCGCCATCCTGCTGTTCAGTTGTCCCGACAAGAAGGGCCTCAACGCCGCGGTCCACGATTTTATCTACGGCCACAACGGAAATATTCTGCATGCGGACGAGCACGTGGACTTCGACCACAATCTGTTCCTGATGCGCGTCGAGTGGGACCTGACCGATTTCGCGCTCGACATGCGCGACTTCGCAAAGCATTTTCAACCCATCGCCGGCCGCTTCTCGATGCAATGGCGCGTCGCGCTCTCGAGCTATCGCCCGAAAGTCGCGCTCTTCGCGTCGCGCTACGATCATTGCCTGGTGGACCTGCTCTATCGCCAGCGCAGCGGCGAGCTGGCCTGCGAAATTCCGCTGGTGATCAGCAATCATGAAGACGTGCGTCGCTGGACGGACTTCTACGGCATCCCGCTCCGCGTGATTCCGGTGACGAAAGAAAACAAGCCTGAGGCCGAGCGCCGCCAGCTGGAACTACTTCGTCCGCACGGAATTGATCTCATCGTCCTCGCGCGTTACATGCAGGTGCTCTCCCAAGAGTTCATCCGGCAGTATCCACCGCACCACATCATCAATATCCATCACTCCTTCTTGCCCGCATTCATCGGCGGCAAGCCGCATCAGCAGGCCTTTGTCCGCGGCGTGAAATTGATTGGCGCCACCAGTCACTACGTCACCGAAGTTCTCGACGATGGCCCCATCATCGAACAGGACGTGGTGCGGATTTCGCATCGCGATATGTTGGAAGATTTGATTCAGAAGGGCCGCGATCTGGAAACCGTCGTGCTCTCGCGCGCCGTCCGCTGGCACATCGAGAATCGCATCCTGCTCTACGGCAACAAAACCGCGGTCTTTGATTAAGGCGAAGTCGCATGCACACGCAATCAGCGGCCCCCAGGGGCGATCTAAATCCGCCCCCGCAGCGGGAAATCGAGATCAGCTCTTCTTGCGCGTGAAGTGAATTATCATCGGCGTGTCTTTGCCCTTCGAGCGCCAGGTCCAATTTTCCGTGATGTGATCCGCGTCAACAAACTGCAGCACCAGCTTGTGCTGGTGCCCGGTGGATTCATCCGGGAGGTTTCCCGCTCCCTTAAATTCAAAGGTGAGCTCTTTGATTTCACCCGGGCCGGGGGTCGCAGTCATGTGCGGCTGATTATTGGTCGGGCAGTAGTGCATGAGCCGGATCGAATTTCCGTCAATCGAGAATAGAGAGAGCATGTCTTCGCCGCCCATCCCGGTGGGCGAGAGCGTCTCCATCACGGTTGTGCCGGAGATCATGACCTTGAAATTCGTTTTCGCGGCCATGTCCATGTTGTCTTTGCCTTCCCAATCGCCCCCGAGCGACTTCAATTTCTCAAACGCTGCTTGCACTTGCGGGTCAGCCGGGCTGCTTTCGAGAGGGAATACGAATGTCGTGAGAAGAATGACAAGCAGGAACGTCTTCGGGCGACTTATTACAGAAACCTCGGGCGTTGTCTTCACGGGTTCATCTCCCATTTTGACTGCGCCCCAGCGTCGGCAACTCTAGTCCACAATGGGCCTGCCACAAGAGCCATTTTGGTAGTAGATGACCCTGACGAGAGGAGAGTCGGTGGAACGGCTACCAATTCGCGGGTTATTTCGCGGCGGCGGCTCGCTCGTTTTTCAAATCCGCAGCCAGCAGGCGGTGAAATAAATGCTCACCTGCTTCGCGCCGCACGGAGAGCCGCCCGGCCTGGTAAGCGCGCGAACTCAATCCGCGCTGTACTCCGTCGCAGATCACCATGTCCTCCCTCTGCACACGTTCGCTTACTTCCATGCTCTGGCGAACGTAGGGCATCTGCGCCGCGCCGGTGTCCCCAAAATAAAACTCGAAAATCACTTCGCAACGATTCACGCCGAGCGGAATTACAAGATTTGTGTCCAGGTATCCTTCATACCAATTGAGCATGAAATTCGGATACTGCCAGAAATAGTAAGCGCGATCGCCTTTACGCGTTGCCGCAGCATTTGATTCCGAGCTGCTGTCCACCGCCACCGGGCTCGACTGCACACAGCAGCGCTCCAGATTTTCGATGGTGTAATTCGTGTAATCCAGCACGCTGTTCAGCCCCTGGTGCATGTGTGGCACGTGGTAGCCGCCGTCGAGAAAATTATCCACGTACACTTTCCAGTTGCACTGCTGCGTGTAGCTGCGGCGCTCGACGAATTTCAGCTTGGAAAATCCCAGCAGCTGGACGCGCCGAACCAGGTCACCGAGAAAATCCGGCAGTGGCGCCGCCTGCGGATCCAGGTTTGCAAAAACGAATTTCTCCCATGTCTCGACGCGTATCGGAACCAGGCCATTTTGCATGCGATCGAAATCGCGGACTCCCTCGAATTCCGTCATGCCACGCAGCTCGCCTTCGAGGTTGTAAGTCCAGCCATGATAGGGGCAGCGCATATGTTGCGCCGTACCGCACGGCTCATTCATCACGGTCATGGCGTGATGCCGACACACGTTGAAGAACGCGCGCAGTTGATGGTCGCTCCCCCGGACGACAACGATCGGCTCACCAGCGACGGTTGCGGTGAGGTACTGCCCGGGTTTTTCCACTTGGTCCGCGCGGCCAACGGCTTGCCAGGTGCGCGAGAAAATATTTTGCAGTTCGAGCGCCGCGACGCGTGCATCCGTGTACCAGACTGCGGGAATCGTGTGCGCCTCAGCCAGCGGTGCTCGATCGTCGTAGCTCGCGAGGATTTCTTTCAACGTCTGCTCCATCGAGTCTCCACCCTCGGGACGAAGCGAGCATGTTATCGCCCCGCGCTCCCGCTCGCCACCTCCTTATTCGCCTTCATCCCCGCGAGGCTCATGGCTTCGTCCGTTACGCTTTCAACATGCCCGCGCGAACCCGGCTCCTTGCGCGCTTCCAATCGAATTACACTCACTCATCGAGAGCCATCCCTTGAGCATCGAGACTGCCACCATCTCAGTTTCTTCCACAGCGCCGGCAAAAGAGCCCTGGATTTACCGTCCCTGGCTCGACCTGCTGGTAGGATGCGGCGCGTGGTCCGCCCCGCTCCTTGCGATCGCCGCCTGGCACACACCGTCGCACGAGCACGGCTGGGCCGTCGGGTTTTATCTTTTCGCGCTCATCTTCAACTACCCGCACTTCATGGCCACGATCTATCGGGCCTATCACACGCGCGAAGATTTCGAAAAGTACAAATTCTTCACGCTGCATCTCACGCTGCTTATCATTCTCACCGGAATCCTGCTGCACGCCTCCTACCACTGGGTGCCCTGGATTTTCACGCTCTACATTTGCTGGAGCCCGTGGCATTACACCGGTCAGAACTATGGAATCATGATGATGTTCGCCCGCCGCGCCGGTGTCGAGATGACGCAGGCGGAGCGCCGCTGGTCGCATGCTGCGTTCGTCGCGTCGTACTTGATGCTCCTCGCAAGTTTCGAGACCGGCGGCTCGAGTGATCCGTTGATTCTTTCCATCAGTCTCCCCGCGAAATTCACGCTCCCGTTGCGGCTCGTACTTGGTGTGCTGTTCGCGCTTTTTGCTTTCACGGCTTTCCGACCACTGATTCGCCGCAGCAGTCTGCGCGCGATGGCCGCGCCGCTCACGCTCGTGTTCACGCAGTTTCTGTGGTTCGTGTTGCCCACGCTTCTCGAATTGCGCGCGGCCTATCAGATTCCGCAAACGCGCTACAGCAGTGGAGTCCTGGCCGTGCTGCACTCAGCGCAGTACATCTGGATCGCCAGTTACTACCAGCAGCGCGAAGCCCGCGCCGCTGGCCAGCCACGCTGGCGCATGGTGACGTATTTCCTGACGCTCGTTGCCGGCGGCATCGCGCTTTTCATTCCCGGGCCTTGGCTGGTGAGTTACATCTTTCACTATGATTTCACCACCAGTTTTCTAATTTTCACAGCACTTGTAAACATCCACCATTTCCTGCTCGATGGCGCGCTCTGGAAACTACGCGATTCGCGAGTCGCCTCCTTGTTGATTGACCGCAGCGAGAAAACCGCACTGCGCGCAGTCGCTCGAACGAAGACTCAAACAGGCGCGGCAGCTCGCCGGCTGGGCGCGCGGATTTTTTCTTCACCACTTTTCCGCGTCTCGCTGGCAGCACTCCTGTTTCTCTGGGGTGGCATGGACCAGATTCATTTTGCGCTCGGTACGAACGAAGAAGATCTCCCCGGGCTCGAACGTGCCGCGCTCATGAACCCTTACGACAGCATGGTCGAAGCGCGCATCGCTTCGGCGGAAACGAAAGCAGGCCGTCGCGACGCGGCCGTCCGAGCACTAACGCGTGCCGCGGCCATCAACCCGCACAACGCGGCTCTCGAGCACGCTTGCGCACGCGCCATGCTCGAGGACGGCCATTATGCCGATGCCTATGAGCATTACAGCAAAATGCTCGAGACGTTTCCCCGTGATTCCGATGCGTTGGTGAATTACGGACTCCTGGCCGTGCGCCTGGGCCATCCCGAAGAAGCCGTGGAATCCTGGGAAAAAGCGGTGGATGTCGATCCGCGTCAGCCGAACGCGCAGCTTTATCTCGCCGAAGCCCTCGACCAGAAAGGCGAGCGTGCCGCCGCTGCCCGTCACTGGCAAGCATTCCTTCAGCTTGCCCCGTCGCGTCGGGATGATCCGGTGGCAACGCCGCAACAGGAAACGTCCGCGACCATTCAACTGGCGGACGATCAAGCGCGTATCAACCGCGCGGACGAAGCTCTCACCGGGTACCTGTCCGCGATCGCAATGGCTGCAAGCGCTCACGATGTACGGCTCGAGAGTCTGGCCCTGGCCCACCTTGCCGAATTGGAGGAGAAGAATGGCGCGGTGCCATCCGCAGCTCATGCCTATCAACGGAGTCTCGCGCTCGATGCCACGGCCGGCGACTCGCGCAGCGAAGCCTTCGACTGGTTCAATTACGGCCAGTTCTTGCGACGGCACGGACAGCCAGAAGAACTGGCCTACGCTTGCTTTCTGAAAGCGGAGAGTCTACTCGGCTCGACAGGCGGCGCGGATCTCAAAACGATCCAAACAATCCGGCGCGATGTCGAAACCCGGCTCGGTAAGAAGGCCTCCGCAGCCGCGCATCAAAATCTTCCCGTGCTGCTCGACCGCGCCGTCAAACTGTCATCAATTTCATCCTGAATGTTGTTGCCTGGAAGATTCCCCTCGCTCCACTCGGGGGACTCTTAGAGCCCGGCTGGCGGTTTTAAGGCCGAGACGGGGAGAAAAATCTCCATTTCCAGGCCGCCACGATCTCGATTGCGGGCGCGAATGCAGCCGCCATGGACGAGGGCTATTCTTTGCGCGATTGACAAGCCCAAACCAGTTCCGCCGGTTTGATGCCCACGCGCTTCCGTAACTCGGTAGAAGGGCTCAAAAATGCGATCGAGTGCTTCCTCGGGCACGCCATCGCCGCGGTCGGAAACAAGAATCCGCGCAGATTCCGAAGCGTTGCCGACTAGATCTAGTGAAAGCACGACCTCCGTCTCTGGCTTGGTGTAGTGAACAGCGTTCCGCACCACGTTCTCGAGGCAATTTCGCAGGAGCGCCGGATCTCCTTCCACGCAGCAATCGTCGGAACGGGAAATCACTACGGATTTTCCGTCTTCTTTCACCTCGAAGCACGCGTCCTCGACCACGCTTTCCAAAATGGACCGCAGGTTCACCGGAGTGTTAGCTCTGTGATCGTCGCGTGTCTGGAGCCGTGTCAAGGTGAGAATCTGGCCGATCAGACTGTCGAGGCGGTCCAGATCCGCTTGCATGCGTTCGATGGCATCCACCTTCCCGCGGCGGACCAGCTCGAGCGAAACGTTCAACCGCGTGAGCGGAGATCGCAATTCGTGGGAGACATCGCCCAAAAGCTCCTGTTGTTTCCGAAGCAGCGCCTGAATTCGGTCCGCCATGCTGTCGAAATCTCGCGCAAGGTCGCCCAACTCGTCGTTGCGGGAACCAATTGCCGGAGCCGCCCGAACCGAAAGATCGCCGTCCGCAATTTTGCGCGCCGCGCCTTGCAAGGTCCGAACCGGCGCCGCCAGATGGCGCGCAAGCAGCAGGCAAAGCAATGCGCCGGCGAGAGCCGGTACAAGCCATTGAAGGACTGTTATCGCCAGCAGACCGCCCAGCAGAAAACGGTAGGGAAAGATGACTTTGGCGACCAGAATAAATTTTCCATCGGGGCGGTCATCCACCGAAGCGCCTGTCCACAGCAGGCCGATGTGAAATTGCGTTTCCCCGGTTGCACGCGCTCTCGCGAGAACTCCCTCCGCGCCGGGGGGCACGCCACGGCCTAAGATGTCGTGGCCTGCCGGGTCCAGCAAGGTTGACTGAAGGAAGGAAGCGTCTTCGATCTCTTTCAAATATTCGCTCAGCCTTTCCTTCCCGCCGTGGTCGTAGATATTGACGGCGCTACGCGCATATTGGTCCAGAACTCCGATCATCCAACTCGGCCCGAGCGATTCCACCCTCGTTTTCAGCGCGGTCAAGGATTCTTCGGAAGACTTGATGAGTCCATTCATGGGCCGGAAGGCTTTCATTCTGCTGTCGGATGGCGTGGCGTTCAGAGAGCCAACCTCGATCACGACCGCAATCGAATTCGCACAGCGAGCGGACACCATCATTTACCCGATTCGCTTTTCCGACCCTGTGCCGTTTTCCCGTCCCGTCATTGGCCTGATTCTCCTAATGGCGAGCCAGCACGGCAAGCAAGGGCTGCATCGCATGGCCAGAGAAACCGGGGGAGCGTACTTCGAGGTCACTGGGATCCTGTCAAAAGAGTACATCTACTCCCTGATCGAGGAGGCGCTTCGCAACCAGTACAGTATCGGGTACACCCCGGCGCGGGCAGCATCGGACGGAAAATATCACCGCATTAAATTGACCACGAAAAATCGCTATCAGATCGTCAACACCAGGGGAGGATACTATGCCAGGTGAGAAATCAGGAGTCACTTCACATCGTTGACGAGGTACAGGTCGGAGAGCGTGCGCGCATATTCGTAAACGTAGCTGCGGCCATCGGGCGTAATGAGAATTCCGGTAATTTCCGTCACACCGGAAATATCCGGGGGTAGAAGCTGTTTCCAGAACTGTTTATGCCCGGCGCCTAACTCCAAACGGTGGACCTTTGCGGGAATTTCCCCGAGGCGATAGACGAAGAGCGAACGGCCATCGGCGGTCCAACTGATCGGAACCTCGCCAGGTTCGAGGCCCGCGATAGGCCGCGGATTGCCGCCGTCGGCAGGATACAGGTAGCTGTTTCCGTCAGGCCCCACGTCAGAGACCAGTTTTCCATCTGGAGAAATAGCAAAGAAGCTCGAACTCACACCTTCGGGAGTAATTGCGCGCGCTACCCCTCCGACGATGTCTTGAACGTAGAGACGCACCCCGTGTCCCGGCTCATCGCCGGAAAACACAATTCGCTTCCCATCGGGAAACCATCGGGCCTCGGCATGGTTGATCTTGTCATTTGTCAGGGGCTTCTGCTCGCCCGCGCCCGTGGGCAGCAGATAATACTGCACAGGCGGCCGGGGAAGACCGCCAATGGCCCACTTTAGATCGGGAGAGAGAGCGTAGGCGCTCCCCTCACCGAGGCGTATCGCGGGCGTGCCGTCCGTCTTGCGCAGGTAAGCAGCATAGTTATCGCCGCCAGCTTCGCCCGATTCGACAAACAGCAGCATCGAGCCGTCTGCGGAGAGATCACGAGGAGCAGACCAATCGAGCCAGGAAAGGTCGCGTTCCTTTGTCGCTCCTGGTGCAAGTCCCACCATCCCGACGCGTGGAACGTCGCGAGTTAGGAGAACGCGGCCATCGCGCGCCACGTCCTGGAGCGATAAGGTGCCAGGCTCGCGTGCCAGCAAGCGTTCCTTGCCCTTCAAGTCCACGGCTGAAAGATAGCGGCCGTATCCGATTCGTGTGCTGGTGAACCAGATCTCACTCCCATTCGGTGACCACCCCAGCCCCCAGACAGTTTCCCATCCCGTTGAAAGCGTGGTCCTGTTTGCCGCAAGGTCCACGATCGCGACGGATCCGGCGTCGTCCCGTCTCACGGGATGTTCGATGAAAGCGATCGAATCTCCCTTGGGTGAGATGCGCGCATGGCTGAGCCAGCCGCCAGTTTGATAGAGAACCTTCCCGATCGGATACTCGAGGCGACTCTGACCTGCGATCTCGCGGATAATGGCGAGATTTGAGCCATCGGGAGACCAATCCGCCCATTGCACATGCTCTAAAACCTCGCGCGGCGCTCCGCCGCCGAGCGGGACCCTTCCGAGCGTTCCCTCGTTGATGTACGGCGCCATGTTCCTGCTCTTCAGCAGCACCGCCATTTCTCCATTTGCAGAGATCGACAACACCTCGGCTTCGGAGAGTCCAAATGGCCGTGATTCTGGGCTTTCAGGGCGGGTGGTGAAAAGATCGATCGGGTTGCCTTCCCAGGCCGCGCTATAGATGATCGATTTGCCATCCGGGGCAAAGCGCGCCATGCGGATTGTTCCGCCACGGAAGGTGAGCTGGCGATAAGTGGGGAGTGATATTGCAGTTGCGAGGCCCTCGCGTTTCCCCAGCCAATACGCGCCGGAAATCAAGAGCAGAGCAACAGCCGCCGCTGCCCCCAGTCGGAGATATCGCTTCGAAGTCAGGATGTCAGGCTGTGGAACTGCTGGCGGCGCTGCCGGGTCCATCCGAGAAACCTGCGTCGCCCCGGTGACGGGTGTGCGTCCGCTGGCCGTCACCCGGTGCGCGTCTGTCTCGCGCTTCAGCCGCTCGAGATCCACGCGCAAATCCGATGCGGTCTGATACCTCAGCCGGCGGTCCTTCTCGAGCGATTTGCTCAGAATTTGATCGAGCTTTGCCGGGACTTTAGGGTTCAGCGATTCCGGCGGCGCCGGCGAGCGGTTAAGTATCGCATCGAACACTGCCGCAGACGTGGCTCCGGGAAAAGCCTGCCGGCCCGTGGCCATCTCGTAGATCACGATGCCCAGTGAAAAAAGATCGGTGCGCGAGTCCAAATCTTCGCCCAACGCCTGCTCAGGCGACATGTAAGCAACAGTCCCGAGCGAACTCCCCGGGCTGGTTAGCAGCGTTTCTCCGCCGGCCGTCGGCACGGACGACACGCCGACTGCATCTGCCACCCGATGCCGCTCTGCCGTCAGCTTGGCCAATCCGAAGTCGAGGACCTTGGTCTGGCCGTTCTTCGTCACGAAAATATTTGCCGGCTTGATGTCCCGGTGCACAATTCCTTTCGAGTGCGCGGCGTCGAGAGCGTCTGCAATCTGAATCGCGATGTCGAGTACCTCGCCGATCCGCATTGGTTTGCCGTCGATACGGTGCTTCAGCGTTTGCCCGTCAATGAACTCCATCACGATAAAGGCTCGGCCATCTTCTTCGCCGATGTCGTGGATGGTACAAATGTTCGGATGGTTGAGCGCGGAAGCAGCCTCCGCTTCGCGGCGGAATCGTTCGAGGGCCGCAGGGTCGTTCGAAGTGTTGTCAGGCAGGAATTTGAGCGCGACGGTTCGGTGAAGGCGGATGTCTTCCGCCTTGTAAACCACGCCCATGCCTCCGCCGCCGAGCTTCTCTGCGATGCGATAGTGAGAGACAGTGCGGCCTGTCAGGGACGGGGAGTCGGGCATGCAGTCTGCATCTTAGGCGGCGCGATTCTTCAAGTCAACGGCCCGCGCGCCGCAAGCGCGACACATGTTGCGAGTGGTGAGGGGGGGCCAGCAGACTGTGTTGCGTTTTTCATTTGGCTGCTGCCCTCTGGCCCTCGTCGACCTGCTGGCGCGCCTGGTCGAGCCAGTTCAGAATCACCGTGGGCTCGGAATTCTCGGCAATATGGCCGCCCGTAAATTGAAATAACACGAAGTGCTCACCATCAGGCGTCGCATCATAGGATGCGAAGGGAGCCCGCATTTCCAACCGGTCCGTGAGAAGCGTTTGGGGCTTTCCGGCTTGGAAGGAGTTCTTCTCGACCGAATAGGGCACCGCGACGAGCGAATTGCCCCGGACGTAAAAAAGTTCATGCCCGGTCTTAGACCAACGCGGCTCCGTCCCGCCGTCGGTCGAGATTTGCCACTTGCCTCCCGGGCCAGGAAACGGCACAACACAGACCTGGGGGATCCCGGATTCAAATGAGACATAGGCCATCCAGCGACCGTCAGGCGAAAACGACGGGTAAGGTGGGCCGCCAGTGGTCGGCAAAAATTGCCGGGGTTCCTGCGGTTTTCCGTCTCCGTCAATGGTCAGGGTCCAGATTTCGCAGCAGGCCCCAATCTTCTCCGAGAGCCGAGCGAAAAGCAAAATCTTGCCGTCCGGCGACCAGGACGCCAGGAAGGTGATCGGAATGGGTTTCGTGGTCAGCGGCACTTCTTCACCGGTGCCATCGGAGCGTTTCAGGAAGATTCCTTGCCCGGAAGCCTTCCCGGCGCTGAGGGGGTGTGCGTAGGTGAGCCGCTCGCCGTCCGGCGTCCAGATAGGAAAGCTGGCTCCGGTAGCTCCGGTGATGATGGTGGAAGTGGTTTCTCGCGCCAAGTCATGGACCCAGATGCTGCTGGCGCCCTTCTGAAAGGCGAACCGTTTTCCGTCAGGAGAGAAGCGCGGAGTGGCCCCGTCCTGTTGATCATTCATCAGGACTGTGGCAGTGCCCTTGCGATCCAGCAGAGCGACGTTCAGGTTGTGATTCACCCCACCCCCGGATAGATAAACAACTGTGCCGCTGTCCGAGAAGCTGAGCTGCGCGCTACCGTTCGAGAGATCGGAATCCACACTTTGCAGCACAGGAATGGGGGTCCCGGTGATCTTCAATTTTTGTGCGTCGAAGGGAACAACGAATACGGTACCCGCGGACACATACGCGAGATACCCCCCGGGAAGATAGCGTCCAAAGTAAGCATTCTCGACGAGTACCTTTGGCAGGCCGGTATCGAGTGGGGCCGCATCGATCGTGCCGTGCCCGAAGTAGTTGTTATCGGCAGAAGCGGTGAAGAGCACAGCCTTTCCGCCAGGCAGGATTTGCGGCCACCGATGGGTAATTTCAGACAGTGCTGGGTCCAAGTGCGTGGCCTCTTGCGCTGTGCCTCCGGAGTCCCGGACCCGGTAGAGCTGGCTTGTGAATTGCCTCGGGAAGATAACGGTGCCGTCCTCGTCCCAGCTCCCCCCGCGGTAGCCGCCAACGTCAGCTAGCGTGATCGCCGCCCCGCCTCGCACGGAGACCTTCTTCAGTTTCCCATCGCCAAAAAATCCGATCCACTGGCTATCCGGCGAAAAGAAGGGCGCGGCCGCAGCCCCTGCGCCTTCGAGTATCGAAGCAATCCCGTGGTCCAGTCCCCGAACGTAGAGTCCAGCCTTGCCTGATTTCGGGTCTCGCGTGATATAGGCCAGCCGCGACCCGTCGGGCGAAATCACCACGGCCGGTCCGTTCTCCAATGCGAGACGCTGGTCCGGAATAGAGAGGGAGAGTTCCACGGGCCTCCGCGCGGCAGGATGGGATGCCAGGCGGAGAGCGAACAGCGTGAAGAGAAGTCCAAGAGCCAAGACGGCAACAATCGCCCAGGGCAGGAACCGTAGCCAGGCTGGCACGGTGGATCTCGAGGAAATTTGCGCCGCGGCCGATCCTCGATCAGCCACCTGGGAAGCTCGAATTGCGGACTCTTGACCCGCTATTTTGCCTGAGGACTCCTGTGCTGCCATGACGGCCGAGGAGAGCGACAATCTGCCGGACAGCTCCTCAGACGGCAACGTCTGGTGGGCCGCGGAGCGGCTTGAGTCGCTGTCGCGTTTCAGACGCTTCAGATCGGCGCGCATGTCCGCCGCGTTGTGGTAGCGCAGATCGCGATCCTTCTCGAGGGCCTTGCTGATGATTTCCTCGAGTTTCTCTGGCAGGTCCGGGTTCAAGCGAACGGGCGACACCGGAGCGCGATTTAAGGTTGCTTCGGATATCACCGCGGAAGTTTCTCCCCGGAACGGCAGCATGCCGGTAGCCATCTCGTAGATCACCACGCCGAAGCTGAAGAGATCGGTGCGGGGATCGAGCGGCTGTCCGCGCACTTGTTCCGGTGACATGTAGGCGACCGTGCCGAGCGCCGTGCCCGGGCTGGTAAGAAGCAGCTCCTGGACGCCTTGTGTCACCGAAGCATCTCCCGGCCCCTCCGCCCTGATCCTGCCGGTGACCTTGGCCAGGCCGAAATCAAGGATTTTTGCGTGCCCGCGCTCGGTCACGAATATATTTGCCGGCTTCACATCGCGGTGCACGATCCCTTTGGCGTGGGCCGAGTCCAGTGCATCGGCAACTTCGATGGCAATCTCCAGAAGGCGATCCATTGGCACCGGCTTGCCGGTGATCAGGTGCTTTAGCGTGCCCCCGTCGAGATACTCCATGGCAATAAACGGATGGCCGTCCTGCTGGCCGATCTCATAAATCGTGCAGATATTGGGATGATTCAGTGCTGAGGCGGCTCGGGCTTCGCGACGGAACCGTTCGAGGGCCTGCGGGTCGCGAGCAACGTCATCGGGAAGAAATTTCAGGGCAACGAAACGCCCCAGTTCGGTGTCTTCGGCTTTGTAGACCACGCCCATGCCACCGCCGCCGAGTTTCTCGATGACTCGATAGTGGGAGATGGTGAGGCCGATGGGCGACTGAGTTTCCGTCATGCGTGGCGCTTATCTTAGGTTGCGCCACTTGGCAAGTCAATCCGGGCGGAGTTCATTCAAAACTGAATCTCGGCCATCGAAGCCGGAAACTGCAACCGCTTCACAGGCTTTATCCGTTCGCCTGCGAAAAGGATCGCGAGCCAGCTCGAAGCTACAGCCTAGAAGGTGCAACTTTAGGACGCGTCCAGATCCACGCCCAATGACTGCGATTCTTAATTTTTCGAGAACCGCAGCACCGGAACGCGGGGCTGACCAAGGAAGAAACAAGCCGGGCGAGCGGCCCTTCCTAGCTCAGCAGAGGCCGGTCGTGCGAAGATCCGGGACGGCGGTTGGCATTCAGCGCGGGCGTGTAGTAAGGCCGGCTTGTTTCCAGAGCTTGTCCCAATGCCAGATGCCCGGGGTGCCGTGGAGCACGCGGTAGCGGAGCTGGTGGGCCAGCATCAGAATCTGACCGCGATGATGCGCTTCGTGCGAGAACATGTAAGCGAACATGGTCCCTCCGGCGGGCCACCTGGGCGCCCAACTGCCCCGAGAAAACTTTGAAACGCGGCGATTCGGCGCGGCCGAGAGGGCGTCCGACAACATGCGCAAGCACTGCGCGCCACTTCTCCGGTGCGCGCGAGCCACCTGTTTCATAGTGCAGCGGTCGGGATTGAGTGGGGGCGGACACATAAGATGCGGCGCGGAATTCTTCAGCCACACCAGGCGGCTGTTGTGCAGATGCGCGAAGATGGCCGCGATTGTCCGGCCATTGGCTTTTTCGCCCGGCGGCTGGGCGCGCCACGCACGAGGGTCGAGATTTGAGAGGATGAGCTGGTTCATTGCGTCGTTGCTTGCGTAGGTTTCAAGCAGGGTGTCGCGAATCTCGGCAAGTGTTGCGTGGGATTGGAGGTTCATGAAAGCTCCGCTGATTCACTGGATGTTTTGATCAAGCCCCGGCACAGTCTTGGGGTCGTGGTATTTCTTGATTTCCGCCAGGCGCGAGTAGTTCGGTCCGTAAGCGGCCCTGAAAAGCTCTTCGCTGGCTTCGCCCAATTGGTTGACGTACGTTCCCTGCGCCTCGGCCGTGATCTCGTGGCCGGTAATTTTGGAAGGAAGCCTCGAGATCGCCGCCGGATCCGGCAGAACCGTAAACTGTTTGCAGCCTTCCAATATCCGCCGCGCTCGAGCAAGCACCTGAATCGGGCGCTCCTACGGCGCCGCCCGGGCGAGCGCCGGTTGCTCGATGAACTGTCTTCGAGAACTGAGCGTCATACTCGACGTCATCGACTCTCTGCCACGAGTCCTGCCTAGGAGCCTTGCAAGGGACATTCCAGTCTGGAGTTTGCGTTTGTGATGAGCCTGACGTGCTAGGCGATGTTCTGCGCACCCATCAGCAGCCTCGAAGCGTTCGCTCGATGGGAGCCTACGCCACCCCGTTCCCGCCGTCAATTTCATCGCGCCCATGTCTGTCGCATCCCCGAAAGCTGGTGAGTTCGATCCCCCGGGCGGGCTGCTCGGAAGCAATCCAATGGGCCCGGACCGCGCTCACGCAAAAGGCCCCCCGCTTGCCGGGGCTCCTTTTTTTGCTGGCCGCCACCACGACCAAACAGAACGAAATCTTCACTTCACCCGAGCCCCATAGCAGGATACGCCCCCGCGTCCTGGTTGCTTTTCCGAGCAGGGATGTAGACGCACAAGGCCCGGCCGCGAGATTCGTACGCCAAGGGGCCGCTGGCTGTTCGGGCTAACCGACCCTCCGTCATGCATCCGCGTTCGATAGAGGGCATTCCTTCCTACGACCGCAGAGACAAAGGAAGGCCGACCATGATCGTCCGGCCAAAGTGCGACTGTCTCATCTGTAAGCTCGAGGTGAGCCTGATCGCCGAGTTGAGCGCGGATGGAAATGGCGAAAAATACCGGCAACTCGCTCGCACGAGCCTGGACCTCTCTGGTTTCCCGACCTCCTCCGACCTCATCCAGCATTTGCACTCGATCGAAACCGAAAATCGACAGCCTTCTTCGGACGATTTGCTGCTTGAACTCCTGCGGCCAGGGGTCGATCCGCTCCTGCGGCAGCTTTGGAATAGCGTCCTCCTACTGGTTTTCATCCCGACCATGCACCGGACCATGAGGCAACTCAGCGCCATTTTCCCTGCCCTGGTTCGCGAGGATATCGCGCAGCACTTGACGACCGTCCTCCTTGAATTCCTTCGCTCGAGCGATTTGCGATCCCGGCGGTCCCACCTTGCTTTCACGATTGCAAGGAAGATTCGACGCTCCGCATTTCGTTGGGCCATCCGCGAATCGCGCATGGCGCTCGAGGAGGGACGGGACGGACTCACGGCCAGGCCTTCGCCAGGGGAAGCTTCCGAAGACCCCTCTTATTCCCTGGTTCTCCTGGGAGAATTTCTCGACAGCTCCGAACGCCGAGGCTGGCTTTCCTCAGCCGAGCGTCAACTTCTGACGCAATCGAAAATCGAAGGTATCTCCTTTCAGGAGCTCTCACGGCGCAACGGCCATTCCGCCGTGGCCCTGCAGCACCAGATCAGCCGGCTCATCAAGAGGCTTCACCAGCGTGTCCAAACGCCGGTCGACCCGGCTCCAGAGCAAATGGAATTGTTCCGGAAATGAAACCATATCCTTTCGACTCTTTATGGTGTTTGCTGGTCGAGGCCGGGGGCGAAAATTTATTTCGAATCACGCGGTCTATTTTTATTTTCTCTGGCTGATTAGTAAGTAGAGGGGAGTTCTCGCCGGTTACTCCCGCGGAAAGAGCCCTGCTGATTTCTTTGGCCGGGCGCTCTGGAACGCGTGCGGCCCGGAGAAGGGACGGACGCGATTGTGGGACGACGCTGCAAAGGGAGCGAATGCTCCAATTGTACCTGGGCGAAGGTCCAGGAACCGGCGCGAGCAGCAGTACCCTCAATCGCCCTCTGATTTCATTCCTCGAGCCAAATCCAGCGCGGACTCCCTCTCACCGGCCCATTCCGAAGATTCGCGAGAGACAAGGAGATTCTGAAGATGAAACGATTTCCTTCAAAGCGCCTGCGCGCTGCTCGGCTGCGTTCACTTCTCATCACCATTGGTCTCGCACTTTTGTCTGCTGCTCCCGCATTTGCCTGGCAAGGGAACTCTCCTTGGGAGAACGCCGTTAACGTCCTCCAGCAGGCGTTCACCAGCACCATCGCACGCGGCCTGTCTCTGGTCGCGATTGTCGTGGCTGGTCTGACCTTCGCTTTCGGCGAGGGAGGCTCGAAGCGGATTCTTGCCGGCGTGCTCTTCGGCGTCGGCATGGCCATTGCGGCCGTGAACTTTCTCTCTTGGCTTTTTCCGGGATGAACGGGCTCTTTCTGTTCCTGGGGGTGGCGCGATGAATGGCAGGCGCATCAACTTGGTCCATCGGTCGCTTTCACGGCCGCTTACGATCCTGGGGGCCGAGCGAAGGCTTTTCTTCCTGGCCATGTGCATGGGAGCGGCCACCTTCAATCTCCTGGCAAGTCTGCTGGGGGGAGTGCTCATGTTTCTGCTGCTTTATTCGCTTGCGCGATGGGCCACGCAAACCGATCCGCAGATTCTCGGGTGCCTGCTGGCGGCCGCGCGGCTCCGCGTTCAATACGATCCCATGAAGTTCAGCCCGATCCCAATCCGAAGGGGTCGCAATGCTCAGGCTTAAGAGAATCTTCCAGAACTACGAAGAAGCCGGCTCGCTGGCTGAGCAGGTGAATCTGTACGGCTTCATTGGCCCCGAAGTCTTCCTTACGAAAACAGGAGAGCTCGGCCTCCTGATCGAGGTCCGGGGCGTCGATTACGAGTGCCTGGATGGCGTTTCGATCGATGGCCTGACGAAACGCTTTGAGTCGGCACTGAGGTTGTTTGATGAAAACTATCGCCTCTACCAGTACCTCTTCAAGCGTACGAACCAGTCGATCCCTTACGAGCTCTATGGCAGCCCCATCGTGAATGCGGCGATCAAGAACCGCATCGCTTATCTCGGGTCGAAAGTCGACAAGCTGTTTTCACTGTCGATTTACTACGTCGTGCTCTATCGGGGGTTGCAGGCGAGTGAAAGAGTCGGGCGAGCTTTGGCTCAATTCTTGAAAGACCCAAAGCAAGTGGTTGACGAGTTCGGCGCGCGTTTCTCGACGAAGAAGCGCGTCCTCGTTCTAGGACGGGAGATTGACTGCGCCGAGGCTGTGCTGGTCCAAAAAGCTCAAAGCTTCCTCCTGCAGGTGAGTGATTTTCTGAACGTGCGCATTCTCGACAAACACCAAGCCTTCCGCGTTCTCAAAAGAACGCTCAACTTCCATCCGGACAAGCTCGATTGCGCGAAGCTCAAGCACGACACCTTCCTCGATTACTACCTGCCCGAGTCACACCTGGAATGCCATCGGGGCCACCTGCGCATGGACGACTACTACATCAAAGTCTTGACCCTGAAAGAGCCATCCGCCCAGAGCTTCCCGCTCATCTTCAAACGCCTGCTAGAAGTCGAGGCCAATTACTTCGTCGTGACCGAGTGGAAAAGAGAGGACTCCGGCAAGACGCGGCGGACCATTCAGGCCAAGCGTCGCCACTTTCACAACACGAAGCGGTCGTTTTTCAGCCAGGTAAATCTGAACGACGCTGGGCCGCAAGACGTGCTCTTCGACGATTCGAAGGAGTCTCAAGTCCGGGAACTCGGCGAGGGAATCAAGGAGATCGAACTCCACGGCAATTACTTTGGCCAGTTTTCATTGACCGTAGTGATCTACGATCTAGAGCTTGATCGGGTCAACCGAGCGTGCGCCGAGTTCTACAAAGTTTTCAGCATTCACGATGCGCAGCTCTATGAGGAAAAATACAACCTTTTGAATGCGTTTCTTGCCGCGGTTCCCGGGAATTCTGCTTTCAATCTGCGGTACCTGTATCTGCTGAATTCGAACTACGCGGACTTTTCGTTTCTCTTCACGCTCGACTCTGGCGAGCCCCGCAACCATCATCTCCGGCAAGAATATCTCGCCGTTCTTGAGACCAATCACCACACGCCTTATTTCTTGAATCTCCACTACCGCGACGTGGCACACACGATGATCCTGGGCCGGACCGGAGCAGGTAAAACGACCCTCGTTGGTGCACTCGGGAAATTCATCCCACCGGAAGAGCGGATTCTACTGATCGAAGACACATCTGAGATTCGTCTCGGTCACGCAAACCTGGTGCGTTTCGAGGCCCGACAAGCCCAGGACGGCCTGCCGCCCGTCACGATTCGCGATCTCCTGAAAGCAGCCCTCCGCCACAGGCCGGATCGGATCATTCTGGGAGAGATCCGCGGCGGCGAGGCGTTTGACCTACTGCAACTACTCAACACAGGGCACTCGGGAAGTCTCTCAACTCTTCATGCCACCTCGGCCAAGCAAGGTCTTGCCCGCTTCACCAGTTGCGTGCTCCAAAGCGGTGTGCATATGCCCTATCGGGCGGTCAAGACTAACATCGGAGACTCGGTGAACATGGTGGTGCAGTTAGAACGCCGGCCCGGCAAACGCTTTGTCTCTGAAGTGCTCGAAATCCATCGCTATGACCCTGACGCCGACGAGTACGACTTCAGCGCACTCTACCAAAGGAAGCCTGATGACCACAGGTGAGGAGCCGCATCGGAGATTCTTATCAGCCTCGAGCTATCTTGGTGAGAACTTCGAGCCCTCGGATCGAATCGCCATACTTCTTCTCGATCGGCGGACCGGTGAGGCTACGCAACGAATTACCTCCGCACAAAAAGCTGCCAGCCCAGAATTCCAAGCTTGGCTCCGTTACAAGAATGCGAATGGGGCCGACGTGTATGTGGGGATGAACCCACTGAAAAAGGATGCTTCGACTCGGACGAAGGATGATATCCAAATGATTCGGCATCTTTACATCGATTTGGATCACGGCGGATCAATCGTGCTTGAGGCCATTCAAAACTCCAGCCTAGTTCCCCAGCCGAACTACACGCTCGACACCTCACCTGGAAAGCATCAGGTTGTTTGGAAAGTCGAAGCGATCCCCCTGGAAGAGGCGGAAGCGCTCCAACGAGCGATGGTCAGGGAATTCGGTGGTGATCCGGCTGCAACCGATTCCACCCGGGTTCTCCGGCTGCCGGGCTTCGCCAACAAGAAATATCCCGAAGATTTCTATGTCCTGGCTCGGGCGGAATCTAGTCGGACCTATCACCTTCGCGATTTCAAGCTTCGGATGGATTCACACGATGCTCCCGTACGGCATCATGCCGAACCGGCGGCTAGCCAGTCCACTTCGCGCGCTCGGTTGAGCCAATCCGAGCATGACTGGGCTTATGCCAAACGCGCCTTGGCCCGAGGCGACGGCCCGGAGGAGATCATTCGAAGAATCGCGGACTTTAGGGCAGACGGAAAACATAACCCCGAAGCTTACGCGCGTCGAACGGTTCTGAAGGCTCAGGCAGATCTCCAACGCCCGACTGGCATCGTGGCCGATGAGATGAACCCGACAGAAACCACCGGACACATTCACGAAAAGTGAACGATCGAACCAGACGGCCCCATGATGCCTGAAGCCCGCATTCAGGTGATAAATCTCAGGGTGTCGAGCCTTGAGAAACCGGGGACCGAGCTACTTTAGCGCAAGCGATGCTATTACCTGTGAATTCGGATCATCCTCAGACCAACTCAGAGAGCTGTCTCCGGCCGCGTTTCGATTCTCGAGAGCAATCTTGTGCCAGGCGATCAGCCGAGACAGTGGGTGGGACATTCCAGTTTGCGGGCGACCTCCCGCGACACTCACTTCCGCGATGACTACCGGCAGCAGGTTCCTAGCGATTTGGGATTGATTTCCGGCATTGTTAGTCTCCCAAGTGCTTGTCAGTCCCAAATTTTCAGCAGTTGCGGTTCAGACGAATGCGCTATAAACTATTGAACAGTTGGGACTAACAGATTTCGGGGCGTAGCGCAGCCTGGCTAGCGCGCCTGGTTCGGGACCAGGAGGTCGGTGGTTCAAATCCACTCGCCCCGACCATTCTTTTCAAGGAGTTAACTCGGACTCCTGGGCTTTCATCTACACCACTGTAGATAGAATTGTAGATAGTCAAACCCTTCGACGTTTCCCAAGTGTCAGTCCTGCGAGAGGCAGGCCCTCTTTTGATTTCTTCAGTGGTGCGGTTCTCATCACATCAACCTTGTTCTTGTGACTGAGCCCGCCCTTACGCCCTCCTGGCCCGAGATCGCCACGAAGTCAGCCCTTCGAAGCTCGGCTTCATCGTTCTGATTAGAGTTACCTTACCAGCCACGTCAGCCAGAAATTGTTAAATCGATGAGTATTAACTTGACTTTGCTTATCCTGGGGCATATAGCAATTCCCAATTTGAAACAATTCTGAGAGGTGGAGGTGACCATGATCCGGAGCATCGCTGCCGTGTTCGCATTTACTCTTTTGGTGTGCGCCTGGAGTGCGGGCGCAGCAGCGCAAACGAATCCAGTCTGCGTTGCATATCAACAATATTGTCCCGGCTGCGGAGACCCGGGCATTGGGTTCTTCAATTGCGTGAACGAGGGCTCATTCCTCGATGTGTGCCAAGTCATGAACAATCTGTGCCCTCCCCCTGCTGCTCCCCAAGAAACTTGTCTTGCCTGCACGCGTGCTGCAGCTGGCAACCCGATCTCTTTGGCAACTGGCAACACCTATATCGAAGAGAATGACGTCAGGGTTCCGGGCCTTTCAGGCGGATTGACGCTTACGAGAACATGGAACAGCGCTTGGCCGGTCACCCAAAGTGCATTGCAAATCGGCTTGTTTGGGCCCAATTGGCGGTCAAATTTCGAGGAGCGGGTGTTCGTGGGCAGCGATCACTATATTAAGTATGCGCGAGGCGACGGCAGCTTCTGGTCCTTTGGATACAACGCAGGGACATGGAGTGTAGCCGCCCCTGCAAACATCGTGGCTTCGTTGGCAGTTGGCAGCCCGACTTGGACGCTCACATTCCAGAACGGCGAACAACGGCTCTTTGACAACACGACTGGACGACTCACAGCCATCGTCGACCGTAACGGCAATGCAACGCAGCTGACCTACGACTCTCTGGGTCGTCTTGTGACTGTTACTGATCCGGTTTCGCGACATCTCTACTTCGCCTACGGGAGCGGTTCCAGCTACCTGGTCACGGGCGTTACCTCTGACCTTAGCCTCACCTTGTCCTACTCTTATGACACTCAGGGGCGATTGGCTCAAGTCACCAGGCCCGACCTCTCAACATATACATTCCAATACAACAGCCAATCGCTGATTTCCTCCGTGACGGACTCGAACAGCAAGATTCTTGAGTCGCACACATACGACACGAGCGCGCGAGGCTTGACTTCGTCACGGGCAGCGGGTGTGGATGCCCTCACTATTTCTTACATCCCGTAACACTTTCTGGTCGCGAGTTCTTGGACGAGTCGTAAGGGTTTCATCGGTTGAGCCCTGGAGGGTGCCTCGATGCGCGTGATTCGATGGAAGCCGGTTCTTCTACTTGCGTTCTCGCTCCTGTTCTTTCATTGCGGCGAAGCTCACGCTCAAGCTCCGACAATCACGAACATCCTGCCCACTTCGGGGCCCGTCGGTATCCCAGTGGAAATCACGGGTACGAATTTTGGGGCCACGCAGGGAGGCAGCACGGTTACTTTCAACGGCACGAATGCGACAGTCCTTACCTGGAGCGCCACGGACATCGTTGCAGCCGTACCCTCTGGTGCGACCTCGGGGGTCATTTCAGTCAAAGTGGGAAGTCAAACCGCGAATAGTTCCTCGTTTACAGTGACGACGCTCCCTTCCGGCTGGTCCGATGGCGATGTCGGATCTGTCGGTGTGGCTGGAAGCGGAAGCTATGCAAGCGGAACGTTTACGGTGAAGGGATCCGGGCAATGGATATACAGCACGGCCGACGGAATGAATTTTGCGTACCAGCCACTCTCGGGAGACGGGACGATCGTGGCGCGGGTGGTGAGCATAACTGGTACTGGCGCTCAAGTCGGTGTGATGATCCGCGAGACGCTGAACGCGAATGCCGCGAATGCCTTTACGGCTTCCTATTACGGTTCAATCTACTGGTTTGACAGATTGAGCACCGGAGCTAGCACGTCCTCTCAGTCCGGAACTAGTGCGAGTTTGCCTTGCTGGGTGAAATTGGTGCGAAGTGGCAGCTCATTCAGCCACTACCAGTCAACGGACGGGGTGAATTGGACGCAAATCGGGTCGAGCCAGACGATCTCGATGGCGCAGAACGTTTACCTGGGTCTAGCTGTAAGCAGTGACAACAATTCGAGCCTCGCTACAGCTACTTTTGACAACGTATCGATCAGCTCGACGGCCTCCCCGGCACCGGTTATTTCAAATCTTTCTGCGACGACAGGTTCCGTAGGGAGTCAGGTAGTGATTTCTGGCTCTGGGTTTGGGATTGCGGGGATAGTGACCCTCAATGGCTCGCTCGTAACAATTAATGCCTGGAGCGCGACGGGAATCACGATCACGATTCCAGCTGGTGCGACCTCAGGCCTCTTGGTTGTGTCGGTTGCTCCAAGCATGAACGACAGCAGTCCAACCGTATTCACCGTGACGACACAACCACTGCCAAGTTTGTGGCTCGATGACGATGTGGGATCCGTGGGATTTGTCGGTAGCGCGACCTACAGCGCGGGAACATTCACGGTAAAGGGGTCCGGAGCAGGCATTACGGGCACGGCTGACGGAATGCATTTTGCATATCAGTCCATATCGGGTGATAGCACGATCATCGCTCGGATCGTGAGCAACAGTTCAGGTGCGCAGGCTGGCGTGATGATTCGTGAAACGCTCGGTCCCGGATCGGCGAATGCATACACATCCTACTACCCCAACTACACCTACTTGTTTGACCGGCCTAGCACCGGCGCAAACACGACCCAACAAGCGAACTATGTCACTGCGACTCTGCCATATTGGCTGGAGCTTGTGCGAAGCGGTAGTACTTTCTCCGCGTATCAGTCAGCGGATGGGCAGAATTGGGTGCAGGTGGGAACGAGCCAGACCGTCACGATGGCTCAAAACGTCTACGTCGGTTTGGCAGTGAGCAGCGTCAGTAATTCTTCTCTGGCCACGGCCACTTTCGACAACATTTCGATCAATTCGGCCGCAGTGCCTGCGCCTGCCATCACAAGTGTTTCTGGGACGACAGGGTCGATTGGAAACCAGCTGGTGATATCCGGCTCGGGTTTTGGCGCTTCCCAAGGCAGCAGTGTCGTTCTGTTGAACGACCTGCCCATGACGATCAACTTCTGGAACAACACCTCAATCACATTCACGATTGCCTCGGGTGCCACATCCGGGCCGCTGGTAGTTTCCGTAGCACCGGGCATGAATGACACCACCCCGATTGACTTTATTGTGAGCACTCAACCGTTGCCGAGCCCATGGCTAGATGACGATGTGGGGCCCGTGGGACTAGATGGCTCTGCGACTTTTGCGAGCGGGACGTTTACGGTGAAAGGGTCGGGGGCTGGCATCCTCGGCACGGCCGACCAGATGCATTTCGTCTATCAACCATTATCGGGCGACGGCACCATAGTGGCTCGGCTCGTCAGCATGGTTGGCTCGGGTGCGCAAGCAGGATTGATGATCCGGGAAACTCTGAACCCAGGCGCGGCGAATGCCTACGTAGCTTACTATCCCAACTACACCTACCTGTTTTATCGGCAGAGCACCGGGGCAAACTCTTCCCAAATAGCGAACTATGTGACCGCGACACTGCCGTACTGGCTGAAACTCGTTCGAAGCGGAAACTCGTTCAGTGGCTACCAGTCGACCGATGGCGTGACTTGGGTGCAGGTCGGGACGAGCCAGACGATCACAATGGCGCAGAATGTTTACGTCGGCTATGCTGTCAGCAGCGACAGCAATTCTTCCCTCGCAACGGCCACTTTTGACAGCTCCTCATTTGTGCCGGGACTCGCACCACTTGTCACAAGTCTGTCGCCGACCTCGGGAGCCGCCGGGACGTCAGTCACGGTTTCCGGCGTGAGTTTTGGCGGGACCCAGGGAACCAGCACGATCAGCTTTAATGGCTCGTCTGCCACCACGGTCACAAGCTGGAATAACACCCAGATCGTCGCCGCCGTTCCAAGCGCCGTAGCGTCCGGGCCGGGACCGGTCGTCGTCACCGTGAACTCAATCGCCAGTAATTCGAACGTGCTTTTCACGGCCTACAACCCCGTGATTTCCAGCCTCTCGCCGTCCGCTGCTGAAGTTGCAGGACAAGTCAAAGTAATCGGACATGGCTTCGGCTCGAACCAGGGCAGCAGCACTGTCAAATTCAACGGCGTAACAGCGACCATCCTCTCTTGGAGTGATGCAAGCGTTACGGCTCTAGTGCCCTCGACTGCGACGAGCGGTCCCGTGACGCTCACGATGAATAGCGTCACCAGCAACGGGGTCCAATTCACACTCATTTCAGCGTTTTCTATCACATCCATCTCTCCGACCAGCGGGGCGGTTGGTACCTCGGTGACAATCAACGGGACGGGCTTTGGTGGGACCCAAAGCAACAGCACGGCAGCATTCGACGGCATCACTGGTTCGGTAACGAGTTGGAGCAACACTCAAGTAATTGCGACTGTCCCACAAGGAACTGGAACCGGCGCGGTAAGCGTCACTGTGGCGGGCATCACGGTCACGGGGCCTGTGTTCACCCTGACGGAGGCTGTGCAGCTCACGGATTCGCTTGGCCACCAATCAACCTATTCGTCAGTGGTGGCTGGTGGAAAGTGGTATGTCTCGAATGCGCAGGGGTCGGGCTGTTCGAGCTGCACAGTTCGTGGATCGATCCAGACCACGTACGATAACTTCGGCAACGTCTTGACGAGAACGGACGAGCTCGGGCGAGTTACGACCTACACCTACGATTCCAACAACAACCGGACATCGATTGCGCAGCCGACAGTCAGCGCTGGGACTCCCACGACGACCTACACCTACAACAGCTTTGGTGAAGTCCTGACCGTGACCGATCCGCTCGGGCACGTGACCACGAATACCTACGATTCGCGCGGAAACTTGCTCACAGTGACCACCCCGTCTCCGGACGGCCACACTACCGGAAGCGTCACGCAATTCGCCTACAACTCGCTTGGCGAGTTGACTCAGATCACCGATCCGCTCACCCGCGTCACGACTCTGACGTACACGACGGCGGGACTGATTGCCACCATCACTGACCCTCAGCATAACGTCACTACCTACGGGTACGATGCGCACGGCAACCGCACCAGCGTCACCGATGCAATGAACAACCAGACTACTTTCACGTACGACTCCGGAGACAGATTGACCAAGATCACCTACCCCGGAGGCACGATTACCTCGACCTTCACATATGACTATCGCGGCCGTCGAATTACCGCGACCGACCAAAACAGCAAGACGACCACCTACGCCTTCGACGATGCCGACCGACTCACGAGCGTCACGGACGCGGCGACCAACGTGACGCACTATGCCTACGATACGGAAAACAACCTGCTGACCATCACGGATGCGAACAATCACGCGACCACCTTGGCCTACGACGCGTTTGGCCGGGTCACGCAGACTACTTTCCCGTCGAATCTCTTCGAAACCTACGCTTACGACGCGGCCAACAATCTGACGAGCAAGACGGACCGCAAGAATCAGACGATCCAGTATGTGTACGACGCATTGAACCGGCTGACGCAGAAGAGCTATCCGAACTCAACGAATGTGAACTACGTCTACGACCTCGCTAGCAGGATCACTCAGGCTAATGATCCCACCGGAACCTACGGCGTCAGCTACGACAACATGGGACGACCCACTGGGACGACGACACAGTACACGTTCGTTACGGGGACCTACACGAATTCCTACAGCTACGACGCAAATTCCAATCGGACGGGGTTCACCGCACCGGACAGCAGCACGAACACTTACACATACGACACATTGAACCGGCTCAGCACCCTCGTGAACTCCTGGGCGGGGTCCTTTGGATTCACCTACGACGCGCTGAACCGCCGCACCCAGATGACGCGGCCGAACAACGTGGCCACGAACTACAGCTACGACAATCAATCGCACCTGCTTTCAGTGCTGCACCAACTGTCCGGGAGTACCATTGACGGCGCGACCTACACGGTGGATTCTGCAGGAAATCGGACCGCGAAGACCGACAATCGGATGAGCGTGACATCGAATTACGGCTACGACGCGATCTACGAATTATTGCAGACTACTCAGGGAGGCACGACAACGGAGAGCTATACGTACGACCCGGCAGGCAATCGTTTGACCTCGTTGGGAGTGTCGCCGTACACCAACAACTTGTCGAACGAGCTGACCTCGACACCGAACGCGACCTACACCTACGACAACAACAGCAATAGTTTGACGAAAACGACCTCGGGTAGCACAACTAGTTACAGCTGGGACTACGAGAATCGACTTTCCAGCGTGGCACTGCCAAGCGCTGGCGGCACGGTGTCCCTCAAGTACGATCCATTCGGCCGTCGAATTCAAAAGGCCTTCGCCCAGGGCTCAACCACCACAACCACGAATTATGTCTATGATGGCAGCAACTCAGTAGAGGACGTAGACCAGAACGGAAGCCTGCTAGCTCGATATGCCGAAACCAGATCGATTGACGAGCCACTCGCTGAATCGCGTTCCGGAACAACGACCTATTACCATCAAGACGGTCTTGGCTCGGTCACATCGCTTACCACCGGAGCTGGAGCAATAATCAATACCTATGTGTACGGCTCGTTCGGCAACCTGACCGCTTCCACTGGGTCGATCGCGAATCGATTCGAATATACGGGTCGCGAGTTCGACTCTGAATCCGGGCTCTACTTCTATCGTGCCAGATACTATGATCCGACAATTGGTCGCTTCTTAAGCGAGGATCCTAGCGCCACCAGCGGCATGGAGAACCTATTTGAATATGTACACAACAATTCCGTTAATTTATACGATCCAACTGGTCTCCAGCAAACGAAACCGAAGCCAATTAAGCCCTCGCCAAATGCGGTCTTCTATCTCTGCTGCAAAAACGGACAGGTAGCCGTCTGTGACAACAATTCGGCCGGATATAGTAATGGGGGCGTCTTAGATTGCATGAAGAAGCATGAACAAAAGCATATGGAAGATTTGACTTGTGGGGGAGCAAATCCGTGCAAGGGGGCTTCCGACGGACCCCTGGGACTTCCGACGGACCAAACTGCGACTCTTGAATGCGCAGCCTATCGCCGAGAACTGGAATGCCTGAACGCTGAACCAAATACAAAGGAGATACTCGACAGGAAGAATTTTGTGAAGAAGCAAATCGCAAATTATTGTCAAGCCAAGTAGATGGGAGGCATCACCGTGCGATCGATACTACTGGCGTTGCTGATTATCGCGTGTCATGAGGCTACCGCTGCCAAACAGGGCAACGCCGCAGACGATTCTAGCCAAATGAATCGCGCCGTTGTTCTCGCTATCCAGCAGGAGGTTTACGCAAACCACCTTGAAAAGAGGACAGATGTATGTGTCGGATTTGGCAACGGATTGGCAGTGGACGAAAAAGAGATCATGTCGACCCTGCTCCGTAGGGGGTTGAAATTGCGGTCTAACGAGTGGTGCAACCATGGGCCCCGCGGTTTCAAGATATCCATCATTGCTCCGATCACTGAATCCGCACATGGGACATACGACCTGATCCTTGAATTAGCCGACTTGCGGTCAATACTGCAAAAGGGCGAGCACTTTGCGACGCTTCTAAGACGTGGGAACTACATCGTCAAGTGCCAGGATGGTGCCGAACCAGATCTCGTGGCATACCGAAAGACCTGCTGCCCCGAAACTGGGAACAACGTGCCCTGACACATTTTGGATTTTGTCCATGGCCATTTCAAATGCCCTATCCATGCGCGTTTACTTCAGCACAAATTGTCTACGATGGCCACAGCATTCCACGCTAACCTGCTCTGTTATGCTCCGTTCACAGGCACAAGATGGCAACAGACCTGATAGTAAGGGCTGTGGCACAACCATCAAGTTTGCTTTTATTCGGCACATACAGATTGGCGGACCAGCGTTTGATCCGAACGCGTGCTGTAAGTTGGAGTCCACAATAGCCCACGAGGGATACCATCTTGCGGTGGGGTTCGGCCACCCAGATGCGCCTGGCGGTCCCGCCGATATCGAGAAGAAGTGTTTCAACTGTGGAACGGGCCATCCTTAAAAGTAAGAAAAGTAGAGGTAGGCACTCTATGGGCAAAATCGCTGTCACGTTGCTCTTCGTTTTACTCGGTGTTGGGGTAAGTCTGGGCAAATGCGCCAATCGGGTTATCCATGTCGAAGGAAGTTTGGACAGCGGTTCCACCGATGGTTTTAGAATAGTTCTGCACGTGACGCCGGACTCCAATTGGGCGCCGCAGCCAGAGATAGCAATAAGAGACGGTAGATTCTCCGGCGACGCACTCTTCAATGGGACCAACTCGGAGGGGAACGTGCAAGACGATTGCTCTCGCGTCCCTCAAATCGTCGAGGTAGTTCTCCTGAAGAAAGGCCAGGAGTTGAGCCGCGCCCGACTTGAGATCGCGAAGGATTTCGTGAGAGACAAGTTGGGAGGCTATAAGACACGTACGCCGGTGATCCTACACTCGCACGAGTGACCCGCTGTGTCTCGCCAAAATCTAAAACGGGTGTGAAATCGAGCCCACGCACAACTGTAGATAATTTTGTAACTGCGAAAGCACCCAGTTTCAACAATACTCAGCAGGCCTCAACAAGCAGGCCGCAAAAGCTTCAACATCAATCACTTAAAATCCACAAGAATCCATAGATTTCAGTGGGCCTTGGAATCTGGTTCGGGACCAGGAGGTCGGTGGTTCAAATCCACTCGCCCCGACCATTCTTTTCAATGAACCATCTCGGCCCCCTGGGGTTTCATCCACGCGACTGTAGATAGATAAACCGTTCGAGGTCTCTCAAGTTTTAGGCCTACGAGATGCCTGGTGTGAAGAACGCGCGTGCCGAACCAATGTGACAGTTGTCGTGACGTTTGTCATCCAACGGCAAGTCCCCTAGCGAAATAGCGGTCTGCGGTCGCCGACCGGCAGATGCACGGAACCGTGCTGCAGATCGCGGGAAGCGCATGTCGCCTTGCGGCGCCTGTCGTAAGACCCGAAGGCCAGGTTTCCTATGGCGGTGGGAGTTGGACCGACGCAGAAAATCTGGCTCCTGAGACCTGTGGCTCATTAGAAATCAGCCGAGCTCCGTTCATGGTGTCCGATCCTCGCGATCGCTGTCCACCCGGGTAAGCTTTCCGTCGAATGGTTCGAACAGGAGCTGCCATCGAATTTGTCGGCCATCTGCCATTTCCGAATGTCCCAGCACAACCCAGTAAAGCTCCGCAAGGGACTCTGGCTTTTGTTGGTGCCTCAAACGGAATTCAGCCGAATCAACGTGAAATGTACCGATGAAGGGTTCAAGGGCTTTCAGAGGTATTACTTCCAAGAGCGCTTCTCGTTCATCGGGACCAAATTTGGCTCCCGCCCGCTTGAGTGCAGACGAAATTTGTTCGTCAGACCAATTTTGATGGGCGTCCACCATGCTTCGCATGCGATCACTCTTTGGGTACAGGGTCAACTCCGCGGACCGAACGCTCGCGCTTTCGAGAGTATTTTCCCGATCGAACTGGAAACTGGCTGTCAGAACGGGTTTCCTTTCAACCCTGTGGACTGTGCCCTTGGCGTCTGGAATCAAGTCCATGTGTCCTCGCGCTGCCGGACCTATCTGGATTTCGAACGGTGGAACAGAGACCCAGTCCACCTCCAATGATGCATAAGTTTCTGCGTCCATGAGGTATTGTTTGCCCGCCAAATCCGGATATATCGCCAGCAGAAACTTCTGTGCTTCTACGAACGGAGAAGTCCAGTGTTTCGCCGAGGTTTGACAAATGCCTGGCAAGGCTAGCACCAGGCTCATTATGGCGACGACAATTTGAAACATCACCGATCTACTGTTTGATTTGCGCACTTGAATCACCGACCACCCTCCATCTAAGGGAATTAGCAATCCGGCTCATCGCGCTATCGGCGAAATCCTTAGCACTACCAGCGGTCCCGCCTTGAGCCAATGACGTCGCGGCATAAAGCCAAGCACTCTGACCCAATGTTAGGTTGACTGGAGTAACGCTCTTGGGGACAGCGATGGCTCGATGATGCGTCCCGTCAACAATTCCCCAGAGACTCTCAAATGTGCTGCTTACATTGCAAGTCGCAAAAAGCATAATGAAGTTCGGAGGGTTGGAGACCAAACGTGTCGCGACTGCCGCTTGCACCAGAACGTCAACCGACCGATTTCCGCAGCACACTCCTTGCCATTTGTCGCGATTTGCAAATTGTAGTGGGTCTCGCCTTAAGCACTTTGTCTTTGTTCTTCATCGGACCAGAGATGAAGCGGGCCGACGCCTCGGTTTCTTCGTGGCAGCAGGTCGCCGGAGTCGTAGTCGCGGTCGGCGCGTATCTGGTCGTCGCATTAGTCGCCACAAGAGACATTCGTTGGACAAGTCTACTAGCGATTTGCCTTGGTCTGGTTTCCACGCCTGTATTTGCGCTCCTTTGGCTGATGTCAGGCTGGTCGATGCCAGCGGCCGAGGCGGGAAGACCTCTCCTGTTCTATATTGGGGGCAATGTCGCACTAGTCCTCTCCGCGCTCGTTGCTCTGCTAAAGGCTGGTCGCCAAGGCATATGCAACACCCGTTGAGTAGAGGAAAATACACTTTCTGTTTAGGAGAGGAAGATCGTCGTCCGGAGGTGCACAGAATGAAGTGGCTCGTCGTCTGGACACAACCGCACAAAAGACCTGGGCGATGATGGTCGCGGGATTTACCAGCCAAGTGATTGTGGCCGCTGGCGGCAAACGGATGTAATGTTGTTCTCACCAGCCGTGGGCAGGGAGCACTTCTTCCTGCACGTTGGAATTAGAAAAAGGACAGGAGAATGCGATGCCACAGCAAGGGGATTACTTCGCTGCTTATCACAATCTAAAGCTGGCGCGCGACGCCAAGGGCGTGCTTGTTGCTGAATTCCACACCAATGGCGGGCCGTGCATTATGAGCGCGCAATCTCACACGGAATTTGTCGATGCCTTCTACCGGATTGCGCAAGATCGAGCCAACAAGATCGTAATCCTCACGGGCGCTGGCGGGGAGTTCATTACTGATGTCGATTGGTCATCTTTTGGCGACGTCGCCGATCCCGGCGAGTGGAGCCAAGTTCATGATGAAGGCGTACAGGTTTTGGAAAATATAGCCAACATACGCGTGCCGGTCATCGCGGCTATCGAGGGACGCGCGTATATTCACTCGGACTATGCCCTCCTCGCCAATGTGATAGTGGCGGCCGAGGGCGCAACCTTCCAGGATGTGGGACATTATGCCGTTGGCGTTACGCCGGGTGACGGAATCTTCACCACGTGGAGTTATCGCGCTGGAGCAGGACGAGCGGAGGCGTTCCTGCTGAACCCACAACCGCTCGGGGCGCGTACCGCGCAAGAATGGGGGGTAGTTGCCGAAGTTGTGCCGAACGGTAAGGCGCTCAGTCGGGCGCGGGAATTGGCCGAGCTGTACCTGAAGGCTCCGGAAGTGACACGCCGCAACACGCGGGTGCATTTCATTCAGCCCTTGAAGGAGCGCATCGTTCGAGAAGTTGGCTATGGACTCTCGCTGGAAGGAGCATCGTCTGCTGCTCTCGTGAAATCAAGGCAAGCGAAGCGTGAACCAGTCGCTCAAAAAGCAAAATCCGCATAAAGCGCCGATGAACGCTTGATCTGCGCAGGCCTTGAGAAGACACCAGGGGGGATGGAGGTCTAAATTCTTGTAAGCATGCGCTGTAAAGGGTAGCGGGCCGGGACGCTTCAATACGTGAATGCCAGCCGAAAGCAGGCGAGCGAAACAGCCAATCGCGCATTATGCGCAAGCCTTCTAAGACAGAAGAGTCGGCTCGCTGGCCCTTCCGTTCCCGCCACCCAGGCCGCAGGGTGCGGTGGGAAATTGAGTTCTTATTCCGCACGTAGGGCGTCAACGATATCGACTTTGGTGGCACGCATCGCTGGGATGTAGCTGGCGATGACCGCAGCGGCGGCCAAGGCAATGGCCACCGCAGCATACGTCAGCGGGTCGATAGGCTTGACGCCGAACAGCAGCGAAGCCATCAGGCGCATCAGCCCCAAAGCTGCGGCGGTGCCGCAGAGGATGCCGATGGCGGCGAGCCGCGCGCCTTCCGCGATGAACATGCGCCGCACGGTGGAATGCTGGGCGCCAATCGCAACGCGGATGCCGATTTCGCGTGTGCGCTGCGCAACAGAGTAAGAAATCACGCCGTACAATCCGGCGACGCCCAGTGCGAAGGCCATGGCGCCCGCAATTCCCAACATGACCAAAGCGAAAGAAGTTCGCGCCAGCGATTTGTTGTAAAGATCCTCCAAGGTTTGCGGATTGGCGAGCGGCAATTCCTTGCTTACGGACCAGACAGCCTGGCTGACTTCCTGCATGAGCGCGCTGGAGCCGGCGCCCGGCGTGCGCACTACGTAGGAAACGTCGGGAGTGGCGTGGAGTGGCTCGGAACCGAAATGATCCATCAGCAGCGGCCAATAGACAGCTTTGGGGGCGGGTTGATCCACGCCATCCGCTCGCTCATCGCCGACGACACCAATGACCTCAACCCAGGGGGAAATGCTCAGGTGTCGGACGTGCTTGCCCAACGCCGCTTGTGGCGTGCCCCACAGCTCGCGTGCAAGATTCTCCGAAAGCATGGCGACGCGATGTTGATTGTATAAATCCTCCCAGGTGAAGTCGCGGCCGGCTACCAAGGAATTCCCCATGGTGGCCAGCAGGCCCGGCGAGACGAACCTGTAGACACGACCGGGGAGGTTATCCGCTTCACGGCCTTCGATCTGCACCGGGTCGTACCAATGGCCAGGGCCCATAGGAACGTCGTTGGTCAGGCCCACGCTGGACACGCCGGGGACGGCAGCGATTTTGTCGGCGATAGCCTGCTCGATGCGGGTGACAGCAACCGGAGAGGCGGAGACGCTGCGCGGAATGGAAATGTCGAAGGTTTGCAGTTCTTCCGGGCGTAGGAAGCCGGGATTTACGTGGCGCAGCGCCTGAAAGGTGCGAATCATCAGGCCCGAACTGATCAGCAGGACCAAAGCCAGGGCGACTTGCACGACAACCAGCGTGTTGCGCGCGCGATGGCGCTGGCGGCTTTCGCTTGAGCCGCGGCCGGCGGTACGCAGCGCCGCCACACCGCTGCCGGCATAACGAATGGCGGGAATCAGCCCAAACAACAAGCCCGCAAAAACGGAAATGGCGAACGTAAAAAGAACGGATCCCGCATCCAAGGAAATCTGCTCGAGGCGCGGAAGATTGGCGGGATGCAGGACCTGGAGCAGGCGCAGAGCGGCGAGCGCCAAGCCTCCGCCCACCGCGCCGCCGGCGACGCCGAGCACCAGACTCTCCAGCAGCAATTCGCGCGCAATTTGCCACCAGCCGGCGCCGAGTGCGGAGCGAATGGCAAGCTCCTGCTGCCGACCTTGCGTGCGTACAAGCATCAAGTTGGCAACATTGGCGCAGGCAATCAGCAGGACCAGGCCGATGGTGCCCATGAGCACCCAGAGCACGCCGCCGATGTCTCCCAGCAGGCTCGCCTTGAGCGATATGAATGCGGGCGTGAGACGGGCTTGCTCGAAGCTGGCCAGGGACAGTCCCGGAAGCGGAGGAAAGCTGCGAAGGGCCACGGGAATCAGCCGCGCGCAATCGGCGCTGGCTTCGGCCAGCAGCACGCCAGGTTTGAGCCGCGCGATTCCGGAATACTGAAATTGCCCCAGGAAGGTCTTGTTGCGGTCGAACTGCAAAGGCAATAACACGACAGCCTTGGAGTCCATGAACCAGAAATTTCGAGGCAGCACGCCGATGACCTGGCGCGGGCGGCCATCGATGATGATGTTGTGGCCGATCATGGAGGCATCAGCCCCGAACTTGTCGCGCCAGAAACCGTAGGCCAGCATGGCGGTGAGCGGGGCGCCGGGTGCGGTGTCGGCGTCGGAGAAAAGTCGACCGAGCAAGGGCTGCACGCCGAGCATGGGCAGGACTTCGGAGGTCAGCACGAGGCTGCGCACGTGTTCCGGTTCGGCGAGGCCGGTGAGGTTATTGGAGTTCTCCCTCCACAGCCCCACGGATTGGAACGAGCGTGATTGTTCGGCATACGTGAAGTAAAGGAAGGCAGCGGAGCGGCCATGGAGACCGATGCGGGGCACGTCGTGACCCAGGTCAACCAGTTGTGCGGAATCGGGAAAAGGCAACGGCTTCAGGAGCACGTTCTCGATCACGGCGAAGATGGCGCCGTTCGCACCAATGCCGATCGCCAGCGTGGCGATAGCGATGGCGGTGAAGGACGGCGATTTGCGCAGCACGCGCAGGCCGAAGCGCAGGTCTTGTGCGAAATCTTGCAGCCATCGGACGCTACGGACATCGCGACACTCTTCCTTCCGCTTCTCGATTCCGCCCATTTCTATGAGTGCTTGTCGACGCGCTTCTTCCGGGACTAGACCTTTCGCGATGTACTCTTGAGTCTTTCGCTCGACGTGATCGCGCAGCTCGTCGTCCAGTTCCTGGTCCGCCTGCGCTCCGCGAAACAACGACCGTAGCCGCAGGGGAATCGTAAACAACCAATGCTCCGGTCGCATCTTCAACCTCCGTTTCGCGCCGCGCGACGCTCACGCCTCTCTCAATTTAATAACCCGCGAAATGGCGCTCGAAAGCCTGCCCCAGTTGTCTGCTTCTTTTTCGAGCTGTCGCCGCCCTAGCCGTGTCAGCGAATAATATTTCGCTCGCCGCCCATACTCCGACGTTTTCCACTCGGCGGTAATCCAGCCCTCTTGTTCCAACTTGTGCAAAGCCGGGTACAGCGATCCATCGCTAACCTGCAACACGTCGCCGGACACCTGCTTTAAGCGCAGACTGACGGCGAAGCCGTTCATTGGCTCAAGCGCCAGAATTTTCAGCAGCAACATGTCCAACGTGCCCTGCACGAGATCAGAAGGTTTACTCATTTATGTCCTCGGTAACCGAGGCTAAAGCTAGCATTTCTGCCCTCGGTAAGCAAGGGGAGAAGTTTTTCGAGGCGCAAGGCTGGCGGCGATGCACTTGGCATTTCCATTTGATGGTTAGTCGGGTTACCCGATATGTGAAATCGCTGGGTCGGCGCCACGAGCCGGTGCTCCGCTGGGGATGTTCGTGATAATAGATTGGCCGAGTGTAGTCAGGCCTTAGATCTTCAGGAAGAGTTTCCGGCGATACATCCAAAACAGCAGCAGCCAATAGCACAGTAAAATCGCGGCTCCCTGAAAGAACGGTTCCAGACCCGCACCGGCGAACCGAAAGAAATTCTGGCCCAAGTGGATGCGCAAGGTGCTATCTAGAAAGCCTTCCATGAAGTGCGCGATGCAGTACGCAGCGATGGAGTTCATGCCGATGACAACAAGCGGGAAGGCCCATTTCTTGAAACCCTTCACATCGATTACCCAACTGAACATGGCCAGGAACAAAAAGCAGATGCCTCCACTGAAAATGGTCCAAGAGGGCGTCCAAATGCGCTTCACCACCGGGCAAATGTACGAATAATGCAACACCAATCCCAGTGCAATCCCCGACACGCCGGCGATCACTAACTTCTTCATCGGGATTTTGGGTCGTGATTCGCGCAACCAGCGTCCCGCAATCAGGCCCAGGATCATCGTGCCCAGCGTTGGAATGAAACTTAGCGTG
>Ga0210384_10001027_pt1 | contig 39862 bp, 33 predicted proteins | sample IncBWH2MmetaG_FD_160574 | JGI IMG/M metagenome (GOLD analysis project Ga0210384, IMG submission 160574) | Forest soil microbial communities from Barre Woods Harvard Forest LTER site, Petersham, Massachusetts, United States - Inc-BW-H-2-M | ecosystem: Environmental > Terrestrial > Soil >...
TGACGTCCACGGGCAGGTAACACAGATCAATCCCGGGCCGGTGGTCACGACCTTCGAATTCAAGCCCGAAGCCGGCATCAAGTACAGCCGCATAACCAATCTCACCGACGATCTGTGCCTGGCGCTAAAAGCTGAGAGCATCCTGATTGAGCGGATGGCCGGCAAGTCCACGGTCGGGATTCAGGTGCCGAACCGCGAGCGCGAGATTATCTGGCTGCGCGAGAACATCGAATCGTCGGAATTCATCGGCACCAAATCAAAGCTGACGCTGGCGTTGGGTAAAGACATTAACGGACGCATCGTCACTGCCGATCTTGCCGGGATGCCGCACCTGCTCATCGCAGGTTCGACGGGCGCGGGCAAGAGCGTGGCTATCAACGCCATGATCATGTCCATCCTGTACAAGGCCACGCCCGACCAGGTGCGGCTGATTCTGGTGGATCCGAAGCGGCTGGAGTTGGGAAACTACGAAGGGGTGCCCCATCTCTTTACCCCGATTATCACCGAGCCCAAGCTGGCCGCCAATGCGTTGCGGAATGCCGTCCGCGAGATGGAGCGCCGCCTGAAACTGCTGGCGGAAAAGGGTGTCCGCAACATGGAGCAGTACAACAAACTTTTCGACGACGAAGGTACGCGCAGCCTGTTTGGCGAGGATTCCGAAGACCAGCCGTTGCCCTACATCGTCATCATCATTGACGAGTTAGCTGACCTGATGATGCTGGATTCGGGCAACGTGGAAGAATCCGTCACCCGGCTGGCCCAGATGGCGCGGGCCGTAGGCATCCACCTGGTGCTGGCGACCCAGCGGCCATCCGTCGATGTGATCACTGGCCTGATCAAGGCCAACTTCCCTGCCCGCATTTCCTTCCGCGTAGCCACCAAGGTGGACTCGCGCACCATTCTCGACGCCAACGGCGCCGAAGCCCTGCTGGGACGCGGCGACATGCTCTACCTGCCCTCAGGATCGGCCCGTGTGCATCGGCTGCACGCGCCCTTCGTGACCGAGAAGGAAATCGCTGCCGTGGTGGAGTTCTGGAAATCCCAGGGCTCGGCGGAGTACGAAGAGAAATTCCTGCAAGCTCCGAAAGACGAACGCGCCGCCGGTGAAGCTGGCCCAGCAGGCGAAGGCGGAGACGAAGAAAACGACCCGCTCTACAACGACGCCGTGCGCCTGGTGGTGGAGTTTGGCAAGGCTTCCACTTCCCTGCTGCAACGCCGCCTCCGAATCGGCTATGGGCGCGCCGCTCACCTGATTGATCTGATGGAACGTGACGGCATTGTGGGTGCGGCGGACGGCCCCAAGCCGCGCGAAGTCCTGAAGCGTCCCGAGTGGCTTTCCGAAGTGGAAGAATCGATGCGCTGAGCTAGGAAATTTTGCTCTGTCATCCTGAGCGCAGGCAGCGCTCCGCAAAGCGAAGTGCTCCGCTCAGGATGACAGCGCCTTGGCTTTCAATCCTCTAACAGCCAACCCCGCCAAGACTGTGACAGCCAATATCATCGCCAGCCACATAACCGCCTTGTGACGCTCTGACCATGGACGGTCATCCGGCCGACCGCTATACGCTGGATTATGACTGCCTGGTTCAAGCTCCGCCTTGGCAGCGGCCTGATCAGCCTTGAAGAACCTGGCGTAGTCATAGACCGGCGAATCGAGTTTAGAGTCGCCGTAGTAAAGCCGGAACAGGGACTTGCCCTGCGGATCAAAATAGACGCGGCGTTCCACTGACAGCAGTTGCACGCCTGAGATCGCCAGGGGCGGATTGTCGCCGTTGTCCACCGTGATTTTCAGCTGGCCGGATCTGTCCCTTACGATCGGCACATCAAGCTCTTCCGAGACGACCGCGGTGCCGCCGCGATTCATTCGCACGCGCGTAATCTCACCTCCGCCTCCATAACCATGGTTGCTCGCGTCGAGGGCAACCGCCCTCCGGAAATTTACTTGCTTCGGATCGACCTGGAAGCGGATCCGATCCACTGGAACGTGCAGAGGAGCATTGCAGCTGATTACAGTCGTTCGCGCGACTTGGGACGGCGAGCTGCATGAACCCACGCTAGTCCAAACTGCTTTCGTTTCCTGCAGGTTGTAAATTGACGCGCCCTTGACCTGGGTGGGCAAGATCCCGTCCGAAAGCTTCACGTGCAAATAACGAAAGCTTGAAGGCGGCAACTTAAGCACGGAATTGTAGCCCAACTCCTCGCGAGTGAAGTCATAGAGCGTCGCCGGAGGCAATTGAGTCGCGGAGTTCGCTCTGAGTTCGTTGCTGCCCGCGACCGAAGCCGTCACCACAAAATTCTTTGCGTCGAGACTCAGCCGGATGCGGTCGTATTCACCGATTTGCCCCGTGCTCCCATCAAACAAGTCCAAGTCAAATTCAGTGCGCCCGCCGACGCTGCCCAGATTGAGGATTTTCGCAGCCGCCTCCTGGCTCGAGGTCCCCCCGCGCTGCTCGCTGAGCGCGTACTGTACCTGGGATTCGCCATCGTAAATTCGCAGGTCTGCCAGGTCGGGGCGCGACCGGTTCCATATCTCTTCATCCACGGCAAAATAATTCTGCGAAGCGGGCTGCGAGATGCGGAGGTCGCGGACGTTGGTGAAATACGAGATCGAAGGCTCCGGAGTTAAGGCCGCACTGAGAGCCGCGACCAACCCGAGCGCGAAGAAAAAAGATCTCATCGGCTCGCCGGACTTTCCGCAGCGCTTCCTGTCGGGCTCTCTCCCGAACCTGCAGCAGAATTATTTCGGACGGAAAGGCGAAGCCAGTCGCGCTGGTACACAAACGAAATAGCCAACAACAATGCGCCGAGCACAATGAAACTCACGATGCGGTAACCGCGGTCCAATTCCGATACATCGTAGAGGAAGACTTTGCCGATGGTGAAAGCGATCAGGACCAGCGCCTGCCAGCGCACGAATGCCGATCGCCGCCAGAAGCCCACCACCATCAGCATGGCGCCGTATGCCATCCACAAGGCAGAGTAGGTGAAGTCCCGGGCGATTTTCACATGATGCCAGTCTGCCCAGGCGGATGGATCCCATTGCACATTCCAGGGGACCCCGGGGCGAAGGCTGGCCAACTGTTGCGAGTAATAGTCGGCGACTTCGCGGCTCAGCGCAATGAGTGCCAAAAGGTTCAAGGCAACGACGGACATGGCAGCGACGGTGCCCCCGGTTTCGTCTTTCCGGCGGCTGCCATACCAGGCAACTGCGCCTAACACTGCGATAGCCACCGCGTAGGTCGCCATGCGGTTATTGAAGATCGGACGCGTGATGTAGAAATTGTCGATCAGCAGGAGGCGGCCGACGCCCAGCACGAGGGCGCCGACGGCAAATAAGTTGAGCAGTTCCGAATGCAGTCGCTCGGCGACCCACAACAGCACCGCGGTTTCGACGAACCATCCCATAGTGATCCAGTGAGCATCGAGGCGTATGGGAATGGCGACGGTGATAAACCCGATGGCGAGTGCAAGATGCAGCAAGTCGACGGTCTTTGCCGCCTCGGGACTACTCGCCCGGGCGCGAGTCTGGCGGCTGAGGAAGATGTACAGGGCCGCCAAAGCCAGGGCGAACCATGCCGTGTCCTTGGTGCCAATCTCCTCGAAGATGATGTAAATCTGCAGAAAATATCCAGCGGCGTTTACCACCGCCACCAGGGGAGGCAACGAATCGGACATCCAGCCCTTCGCCGCCGGCTGCGCCAACAATGGCGCGACCGCGAAGATGGCGAAGAACAGTGTGGCGAAGCCGACTGTCATACGCACCTGAGTAACTTCGTAGAAGCTCGAGTACCAGCCGGCGTATAGCCCCAGTGTTCCGAAATAACTCAAGATCAGCAGGCGCCGCCAGGGCTTGAGGATCACCAGGGCAAGCGCGCCCAAGTCCAGAACGACGACATAAGCGAAGAGCGCGACTTCACGGTTCTGCCCGGTGGAGAGCAGCATCGGTGTACTGAAGCCGCCGATCAGGGCGAACGCTGCGAGGATTTCCGCACCCTGGGTCCAGGCCATCACCGCCGTGGCGGCGGTCACTGCGAACATCATGATGAAGGCCACGCCGCCTGGCACCAGGCTATACACCTGGAACGCGGCGTACAGCGAGAGATAAAGTACGCCGATGCCGACGGCTTTCAGCGAATAAGAAAAGATGACGTATCCGCGGTGCCGGAAATTTTCGCTCCAGACCACGATTGCGATTCCTGCCAGCAGTCCGATGGCAACGCGGCCGGCCGGTCCAATCCAGTTGTTGTCAAAGGCAAATTTCAGGAAGTACGAAACCCCGATCAACACAGCAGTGATGCCGATCCGGTTCAGCCAGTGCGAGCCGATACGGGATTCCAGGTCTGCGCTGCCCTGGCCGGCGGGCGAGATTATTGGCGGCCTCGGAGGAATGACCGGCACAGCCGGCTTCAGCTCTGCCGAGGGTGGCGACGGTCGCACAGTTTCCGACCGGGGTGGCTCTTCGGCGGCAACCACAGGGCGGAGGTTCAATGCCTGCTCGATCCGAAATACCCGCGCCGTGAGTTCACCCAAGAGCCGCCGAAGCTCTTGCAGCTCGCTGCCAGAAGGGTCCACCGCACCTCCGGGAAACTGATTTCCAGAGCATTATCTGCGAAACTGGTCTGCCATACACGAACTATTAAGGGGACGAACCATGAAGTGCCTTACCGAATACTTGAAATTCCACACGCACTCCCACCGCGCCTACGTCCACATCACGCCCCAGGTGGAGCAGATCTTGGGCAAGAGCGGCGTCAAGGAAGGCATGGTGCTGGTTTCTGCCATGCACATCACGGCCGGCGTCTATGTGAATGACAACGAGAGTGGGCTGATCGAAGACATCGATCAATGGCTGGAGAAGCTGGCACCCTTCCGCAAAGACTACAAACATCACGACACCGGCGAAGACAACGGGGATTCGCACTTGAAGGCCCTGCTCATTCATCACGAGGTCATCGTCCCCGTCACCGCGGGCAAACTTGATCTGGGGACCTGGCAGCGGATCTTCTACGCGGAGTTTGACGGCCAACGGGACAAGCGGGTGATTGTAAAAGTAATGGGCGAGTAAATTTGTGACCACACAGGAATATGCGCAGTCCCCGGTCGACGCGGAGCGGGTGCGCAAGTATTTCTTGTCCCAGGTTGCAGATCAGCGATCAAAATGAAGGGGGGAGTTCTACCAATTCTTTACGGCTGTATTTCTTTACGGCTGTATCTTGATACCAGGATCGCTGGCGATGGCCATGGCCAGGTTTTGAATCTCGTAGTCGAAGATATCTCCTGGCTGCACGCTACCGTTGAGTGGTCCAGAAGAAATCGCGCCTCGAGCCGGGACGACAAACGACGTGACCCCGCTGGCAAATGGGCTGGTCTTGAATTGTACGGTGAAGTCGTAGTGGTGAGGGTTCTGCCAAATCACTACATCTCCATCGCGCTTACTGACGTTGACAAGTTCATTGTCCACGTCTCCGTTGTGGTAAATGTTCACTGGAAGATATCTCATACTGCCTCCATAGCGATCAGAATTGAGGGCCTGGGAGGAAATCGAACACCGCGCTTGCGGCTTCGAACTAACGCAATATTGTTTGCAACCTGGGATCTCCGCTCAAGTGGTCGAAATCAGGCGTACCGCGTATCAAACTGGCCGAAGTACCTGCCGCTCGCGCCTTCTGCAGCCACTCGATGGTTCGGTCCGTGTCTCCGAAATGGTTGTAGACCAAGGCTGCCCGCAACCGCACGTCGGGGTCCTGGGGCGAGAATGATATCGCCTTTTGCAAAGATGTCAATGCTTCATCCTTGCGATCCAGCATGGCCAGATAAGTGGAGCGATAGGCCCAAGTGAGGCCATCCCGGGGATTGATTTTGATATCTGCATCGGCGAGTTGGACGGCCTTCCCATAGGCACTCATCGCCTGTTCCCGCCTGCCGGGCAGTTGATAACAGGCATCGGCAAAGTTTCCCCAACTCAGCCAGTCGTCCCCGCCTAACTTCAGGCCCTGTTCGTAGTTGCTGGCGGCGGCTTCAAAATTGCGCCGCGAGAAATAAGCCGTACCCAGGTTGAGATAGGCGGGCCCGGTCGGACGAATGGAGACCGATTTTTCGAGCGTGCTGGTGGCATTCTGATACTGACCCATCGCCACATAGATTCCGCCGAGGTTGGAATAGCCACGGAAGTTGTCCGGCGCCAGCGTGATGACCTCTTGGAACATGTTTGCGGCATCGGCGTAGCGGCCGCGGTCATAGTAAAAAGCGCCCAGCCAGCTGTACCCTGCCCAATATTGAGGTCGGAGACTGATCGCCTTCCGAAAGGTGGCCTCCGCCTCGGCGGGCCGATTTAGTTTTTGATAAGCCCCGGCCAGGCCCCGAAAGGCATCATCGCTCGTGGGATCAAGTACGGTGGCCTTCTGAAAGTTTGCGACCGCCTGTTCGTACTCGCCGGTCGCGCGGTAGACAATGCCAAGACAGGTCCAGCCTTCGGCCAATTTTGGAGCAATGGAGACGGCCTGGTTGCAAGCCGATCGGGCCTTCTCTACCCATTTACTGCCGGGCTCTTCCTGGAGCCCCAGCCAGTAGGCTTTGCCCAAGGCGGCGTACGCTTCGGCGTACTTGGGATCGAGGGTCAGGGCGCGGTTGAAAGCGGAAATTGCGCTATCGATGTTCTCGCGCTTGTGGTAGTCGAGCAGGTATCCGCGGCCGCGGAGATATTGATCGTAGGCCGAAGGATCGCCGGTCCCGTGCGCTGCCAACACCACGCGCTCATCGCTCTTGATAGCCAGACCAAGCATGCGAAGGGTACCATCCACAACCCGGTCTTCGACTGCGAACGCATCGCTGACGTCAGCGTCAACCGTTTCGGCGCGCAGCTGGCGGTTGGTCTTCGCGTCCACAAGAGTGTAGGTCACGCGTACCTGGTTTCCGGAGCTGTGCAAGCTTCCTTCGAGAACCAGCCCCACGCCGAACGTCTTTCGCGCCTGCTCGACGCTGATCACACCCTCAGAGCGTATTTCACTGGTGGGAACGACTTGCAACGGATAGTTATCGGTCAACTGGGTCAGCTTCGCGGTGAGCGTCTCGGTCAGCCCGTTGCAGAATGCTTTGCTTCCGGGATCGTCGGCCATCGGGGCAAATGGCAAGACTGCCAGCTGGACTGGCGTGGTAGATCCTCCCAGGTCTATCGCCCCTTTCGTCTTCGACTGCCAGAACGTGAAAGACTTCGCCTGCCAGTAGACGAGCGCGCACAGGAGCAAGGCTGTGATCAGCGCCGCCCATACCCACATCCTTCTTTTTTCTTGCTGGGTGTCGACCCGCAGCGGGACTACCCGCGCCAGCCCGGCGTCGCTCAGATCGCCGTGCACCTCGCGGAGAGCCTCCAGCAGTTCATGGGCGCTGGCATAACGGTGGCTCGTGTCTTTGGCCATCGCTTTGTTGACCAAGGCCTCCAGTTCCGGGGTCACCGAACGATTGAAAATGCGTACGGGAGTCGGCGTCTCGTTGCGGATCCGGTCCGTTGTAGCCACGAAACTGCCCGCGAGAAAGGGATGCTGCCCGGTCAAGACCTCGTAGAAGACTACGCCCAACGAAAAAATGTCAGCGCGGCCGTCCGGTACCCGCTCCAGGAGAACCTCGGGCGACATATAGGCAGGCGTGCCGGCAAAAGTGCCGGCACGATCCACGGTCGAGCTCTGGTCAGATCGCGGCAGGTGCTTGGCCACACCGAAGTCCAGAATCTTGATCTTGCCAGCGCTGGTCAGCATGATGTTTTCCGGCTTGATGTCACAGTGAACGATGCCATGGCCGTGCGCCGAAACCAGCGCTTCCGCGCACTGCATTGCGATCCTGAAGAATTCATCCAGCGACAGAGGCTGGCGCAGACGCTGGCGCAGGTTCTGACCCTCGACGTACTCCAGAATCAGGAATATCTCGCCCCGCTCCTCCAGAACGTCGTAGACTGCGGCGACTTGGGCGTCGCCGAAACGGGAAGCGCGCTCCGCCTCCTCCAGGAAGCGATGGCGGTAGAGAGAATCGGCGCGCAACGAGGGTGCAAGACGCTTGAGGGCTACGGTGCGCTTGAGCTTGGTGTCCTCGGCGCGATATACCTCGCCCATCCCGCCTTTGCCGAGCCGTTCGCCGATGCGGAAGCGTCCAACCACTGTTCCGCTCAGGGAATCCTCAGGCTGGGTTGAGCTCCCCAGAGTGGGCTGGATCTCCGCCATAAGAGCGTTCAGAATTGAAGAAACAGCGTACCGAGGGGATTTTTGGGACAGCTCCGCTGGGCCGCCGCCGTTGCGCAATCTTACTCCTGCGCTAACGGCCGGGCAATTAACGCCTCGGCTTGCCCAGGGTCGCGGGTGCCGCGCCAGGAGAATGACGGAGGATCGGCAGGGGTGACCTCAGTTCGGCATGCGGAAACTTGCCGGACGGATCAGGTGCCAAGACTCGCACCTTCATTCATCTGCAACTTGCGCCACCGGCGTGCAACGACGCTACCACCCAGCCCATTCTGGTGGCGACTTCCTCCAGGAGACCCTCGATGCTTCACAAGTGCGCAAACCCCGCCTGTTCGAGTCTGTTTCGCAGTCTCGGTCGCGGCAAGCTCTTTCTGCTGGATCGCGATACTGCGCCAGTGGCATCCGGGGTCGCATCGACGAATAGCCGAAAGCGATCGGGACGACAGATCGAGCGCTACTGGTTATGCGACCGCTGTTCCTCGCTCCTCACCCTGACCTTCGATCGTGGACGGGGAATGATAACGCTTCCGTTACTGGCCAGGAATACTCCGGCGCATCCCCAGCATCTCAGGCAAATGCAGCCGGCAAAAACTCATCGGGCGGAGCTGAAAGGTGCGTTATGAATCTTCTTGGAAACCCACCGTGTGCCATCTGCGGACGAGACAACTCAGCAAACCAGCCGCGTTTCCTGATCGCCGAGAACAGCTGGGAGGACAAGCTTACGATCCTGCAATGGAACGAGTCTATGGCTTCGCGGCCTGGGTTCAAAGCCGCTTGCAGCATCGAGCATGTCGAGGAACTCGTGATCCACTGGATGACGACCGGGCGGCTTGACTATCCCTTCGCACGCGCCTCATATGGCACGGGGGGCTGGCGACATGCTTCGCCACTCAGCCGATCCGACCTCAGCGGGGCACGATCTATTGGAGAACTCGCGGTGCACCGTGAAAGCCTGGAACGGGTGTTGATGGAGAATCCCCAGTCTCTGCAGGTCATTCTGGATGCGATGACCTGCGTCAGGAGATCGCGGTCGAAGCGAAACCGGTTTCACTGCGAAAGGCGGAACGAGAAGAAGAAAAAGAGTTGTGTGCGGTCTCCACCGAACCGGGATTCTAGTGGAGGGCCGAAACACTTCAGGACTCGGCTGATTTTTTCCAGGAGCGCCAGTCTTTTTTGACTGCATCGGCCATGATTCTGGCCGAAACTGACAGCCAGCCTGGCTTCGAAAGATTGAGGTGCTGGCGGATTTTTTTCACGACTGATCCGCTGCCCAGATGGATATTCGCAGTTTCCCATCCCATGGCAAACAGCAACCGAAGTTCTTCGCGACCCTTCGGCAGGACACCCAACTCGATGCGACAGCAGTGAGGGGACAGCCGGCGAACAATCCAGCGCCCGCGCATTTGCACGAACGGGTCGGGAGAACGCACCGCTCGATTGATGATGACCTGGTACATCAGTTCCGGCTGGGCGGCGCCATGCGCCCAGTAAACTGAGGAGGGGACCAGCGCTTTGGCTTCGCGCGCGATTCTTCCCCCGTTGCATTCCGCCAGGGCCACCAGCCGAATGCGTCCCAGACTACCGAGGCCGGCAACCCGGCTTACGACTCGATAGTCCAGACCGCGCTCGGGGAGAAGGTGCTCTAGCGCATCCTTGGCGCTGACTGGAATCTCTCCCTTCACTCGGGGCAAGCTTTCCATCTTCTGCCAGAAAAGCACCGGGTTGCGCAATTCGCCGAGCGCGATGCGACGCAGCCAGCCGTGTTCTTCCTCCAGCACGAACGGATCCCCGTGTTCTGCCAGTGACTTGCGGTAGCCGTCGAGGATCACGGTACAGGCGTCTTTGGCTTTCAGCGACAAATGTCCGCCCTCGATGGCGAGAAGCGCGCTGGCGGCCAGTCTCACCAAATCATTGGTGTAAGGCAGTACCGCGGCTTCATCGAAATCGTTGACGCCCCAGACCAGGCGGCCTTCTGCGTCCCGCCATGTGCCGAAATTTTCAACATGAAGATCACCTACGCCCAGGACGTGGGGCGCCTTCGCGAGATTGGGACAAACCTCCGGCCAGATCTGCATCCAGCGATAAAAGGTGGCCCGCAGGAAAGGAAACGCCGCCTCCGCCATGCGTTGATGTTTCAGGCGGAGATCTGCCTTCACAATCGGCGTGTGCGAACCGAGCCAGGCCTCGAACCGATGAGTTGACTTGACGATGTTCACAGCGAATAGATGTTAAACGAAGAGTTGTGTGGGGCGGACACTCTTGTCCGCCGCTCTCGAGGTTGATTTTCTGGTTGCGGATATTGTGAGTTGAGGGTGGAGTTCGGGTCACAGGCGACTTGCCTAGACAAACAAATCAAAGGCGGCGGACAAGAATATCCGCCCCATACGTGTCATTCCTGACACAGCGTTGCTGAGAACCCACGATTGCGCCACATCTTTATAACCATAACTTAATATTAATCAACTACTTGCGGTTGGCTATTCGCCCGCTACATACGGGACGTCCGTTATGGGAGGCCGCTATGGAACTCGTATTCACAACCGTCGCAGTTATCGGGGGCATGACTTTCTCATTGGCCGTCGCAATTCTTGTGGAAGAGCTGATCTTCGGCAAGGTGTTGTGCGTTTTTTTTGCTCCGCGGGCACCACAAACTAAAGCAGCGGTGCAGCGCTAGGGCCTAAGAGGACAACAATTGGAACCTTACTCGGCGGGCACGGGTCAATGTTTTCAGGGGCCGCCGAAATCGTCCTACGGCGAACCCAGACAGTACCGAGAGCTAAGTCCAGAGCCATGCAGCGTGCAGCTTATAATTCGCGCATCCCGTACATGCTTGCGCCCCTCCCTTCACGGTCTGTCGGCTCCGCCTTGCTTGCTCTGGCGCTGCTGCTTGCCGTGCCCGCCTTCGCACAGAACTGGGTCGGCGCGGAGGAGCAACTGGCGGGCAAGATTGTGTCGTCAACCGGCCCGAAAACCATGACCCTGGAAGTCCTGAACCGTTCTTCGCTCAGTGCTGCCACGATCGATGACATCCGGCGCAATCTTCTCACTCAGCTTGCGGTTCTCGGCGCGCGTTTCGTCCCGCCGGAACAAGCCGCAGCAACCGTCCGGGTCTCACTCTCGGAAGACCTGCGGAGCTACGTGTGGATCGCCGAAATTCACCAGAGCTCGAATGCAACTGCGATCGTGATGGTTTCCCTGCCGAGATCTGCCCCGCTCTCCGTTGAACCTGAAGCGGCGGCAGTGGTGCTTCGCAGAATTCCCCTGTGGTCGCAGCTGGAGCGCATTTTGGATGTTGCCGTCATTGATGGCGATCCTGCGCGCATGCTGGTGCTGGACGCAAACAGTGTGACGACCTACCGCCTTCAGGACAACCACTGGCAGACGGAACAATCGTTTCCGATCGCCCACTCACGGCCGTGGCCGCGCGATCTGCGGGGAAGACTGGTCCGAGGTAAAGACAATCTTTTTGATGCCTACCTGCCGGGTGTCCATTGTCGAAGCTCGGCGGGCACGTCTCCGGCTGTGACTTGTTACGACAACGAGGATCCCTGGCCGATCGGGACCGACCTGTCCAGCCTGAATGCCTCTTTCACTTCCACCCGCAATTACTTCAGCGGCGTACTATCGCCCGGAGTCGGCAAGCAAACGACGGCGCCGGCGTTTTACTCCGCAGCAGCCGTGCCTCGAGGCGCAACCGCATCGTGGCTACTGGCCGCCGTGGATGGACGGATGCACTTCCTCGATGGCGGTACCGATCAAGTGCTGGAAGAGCCGAACTGGGGCAGTGACATCGCCAGCGTGCGCAGCGGATGCGGATCAGGCTGGCAAATTCTCGCGACTGTGGCTGGCGATGGCCGGAGTGATGGGGTGCGGGTTTTTGAAGTGGCCGGTCGCGAGCCCGTCGCCGCAGGCGCACCCCTTGATGTGAGTGGCGCCATCACGGCTTTGTGGACGGAATCCAGCGGAACCGGCGCGGTTGCGGTCGCACACAATTTCGAAACAGGGAGATATGAAGCCTTCCGGCTTATTGTTACTTGCGGCCATTAGTGTGGCTCTGGCTGTCGCCGCCCCGGCCAGTACACGTCCGCACTACGGCGGAACGCTCCGCATTTCGATGCGAGAGGCCCCCGCGTCGCTTGATCCCGCCGACTCGGATCAGGCGGGAATGTTTGCGGCGCCCGGCCTTTCGCGCCTGATATTCGACACGCTGGTTACACTGGACGTTCGCGGCCAGGCTCAGCCCGCACTGGCAGCCTCATGGCAGGCAGATCCCGGCAATCAGCGCTGGCAGTTTATCGTCCGCCGTGGAGTTGCCTTTCAGGACGGGACGGCGCTGAGTTCGGACTCGATAGCGGCTTCGCTGCGCTCCGCAAATCCGAAGTGGAAAGTTTTCGCCACCGGAGATGCAGTCGTGATTGAGTGCGATGCCCCCACTTCCGATCTCCCTGCAATACTGGCGCTACCCCGATACAGCATCGCCAAACGCGGAGGCGGAAAGCTTGCCGGCAGCGGACCGTTTGCCATCAGTCGCTGGGACCCGGGCAAGAAACTCGTCCTCACTGCGCGCGAAGATTACTGGGGTGGGCGCGCATTTGTGGACTCGATCGAAATCGAAATGGGCAAAAGTTTCCGCGAGCAAGTGATCGCGCTTGATCTGGGCAAGGCGGACATTGTAGAAGTGGCGCCGGAGCAGATGCGTCACGCGGTTTCGGAAGGCCGGCGCGTCCAGAGCTCAGCGCCCGCGGAATGGATGGCGCTGGTCTTCAGCCGCGACAGCCAGTCAGCGGAGGAAAGCAAGTTGCGCCAGGCGCTGGCGCTCAGCATTGGCCGGACGGCCATCAACGATGTCTTGCTGCAGGGCGGTGGCGAACCTGCGGGCACGATCCTTCCCAACTGGCTGACCGGCTATGGGTTCCTCTTCCCCACAGTGGTTGATCTCGAGCACGCTCGCCAGATCCGGAGCGAAGCAGGCGGGGGACCGGGATGGACCTTGGCGTCCGATCCGTCGGACCCGCTGGCGCGAGTCATTGCCGCGAGAATCGTATTGAATGCGCGTGATGCCGGGCTGGTTCTTCTTGAACCATCGACGCTCGCCACGAGCTCGAAGGTTGTCGACATAAGGCTGGTCCGCATGCCGCTGCCCTCGTTCGATGCGCGAGTCGCCCTCAGCGAACTGGCCACCAGCCTGGGATTGCCAACGCCGAAGTTTGAAGGCGATCCGGCCTATACTCTGTACGCTGCCGAGAGCGCTCTTCTGCAATCGCAACGGGTGATCCCCCTGGTGCATCTGAGAACCGCTACTGCCTTGGGCGTAAACGTCATGGGTTGGCAGGAAGATCCAGACGGCAGCTGGCGCTTGCCAAACGTCTGGCTGGAAATGGGGAAGCCGTGAGTTTTCGGCGCAAACTTTTTCTCGTATTCGCGCTGACGGTTTTTCTTTGCGTGGGCGCAGTGGCGTGGATCGTCTCCGCCATGACCCGGCGGGCATTCGAGCGGGCAAACGAAGATCAGACCGCTGCTTTGGTGACACAATTCCGCCGGGAGTTCGACCGCCGGGGGGACGAGGTAGCCCACCGGGTAACGACAATCGCAGGCAGTGAGAGCGCGACCCGCATGGCGCTTGCAGTGAGCCGAGGTCCAGCGGACTACAGTGTGTTCGTCAACGAGGCCAAGACCCTGGCCGACAACCAGCAGCTCGATTTTCTGGAGTTCGTAGACAGTCGCGGCACGATTCTTTCGTCGGCACAGTGGCCGGCGAAATTTGGTTATAAGGAAAATTCTCTTCCCCTCATCTCGCCGAACTTGAGTTCGCCAAACCAAGGTTCGCCGAACAAGACCGCCTTTCTCCGGCAGGAGGAGATGCCCGACGGGGTCGCCGTCAGCCTCTCCGCGATGCGACCGGTTGAGGTCGGTGACAAGCCGATCTACGTGATCGGGGGCCGACGCCTGGACAAGGATTTCATGCGAAGCCTTGAACTCCCGGCAGGAATGCGAGCCATCCTCTATCCCAACTTGGCAAAAGGGTTTTATCCCGAACTGCTGATCGCGCCAGATAAGGTGCAGCAGCCGCAGCAGCTGGCGCCCCTCATTGTTCAGGTCCAGCAAAAGGGGCAGGACGCAACGGCGATTCTTCATTGGTCAGATAACGCCGTGGATGATGAAAGTGTCCACGCCATACCGCTGAACGGCCAGGACAACCAGTTGCTGGGCATTCTGCTGGTCGGCAATACGCGGCGTCCCTATGTGGAATTGCGCAATCGCATTCGCTCGGCCGCTCTGCTGGCCGGAAGCGTTGGCATTATTCTGGCCATTTTGTTCAGCGGATGGGCTTCGTCCCGGGTTACGCGGCCAGTCGAACAACTGGCGGAAGCAGCGAGAGAAGTGGCCGCCGGAAACTGGAACACGAGAGTCCCCGTAAATTCGTCGGACGAACTGGGAGCTCTGGCCGAATCCTTCAACCGCATGACGGGAGAACTTCTCGAACAAAGAGAGCGCCTGGTGCAGGCCGAGCGGGTTGCGGCCTGGCGAGAACTGGCCCGCCGCCTGGCACATGAGCTCAAGAATCCTTTGTTCCCATTGCAGTTGACGGTGGAGAACCTGGTGAGGGCGCGAGAGCAGAGTCCTGAACAATTCGATGAAGTCTTTCGTGAGAGTTCCTCTACGCTGTTGGCGGAGATCGCCAATCTGAAAACCATCATCTCGCGCTTCAGCGAATTTTCCCGGATGCCGCAGCCCCAATTTCAGCGAGTGCAGATCAACGAGATGGTACACAACGTCGCGCGCCTGCTGCAGGGGCAACTGCAATCACCGGAGCATCCACCGGTTGAATGCCGGGTTGAGCTGGCGGAGTCTCTGCCGCCGATCGCGGCTGACCCAGAGTTGCTCCATCGGGCCTTCTCCAACCTGGCGCTGAACGCAATGGACGCCATGCCCCGGGGCGGCACCCTTATCTTGCGCACGCGACACAGTGCCGACCGGGTGGTGGTGGAAATTGCTGACACCGGGACTGGCCTGACTGCGGAAGAATGCGAACGCCTGTTCACGCCCTACTACACCAGCAAAGCGCACGGCACCGGACTTGGACTTGCCATCGTACAGTCGATCATCAGCGACCACGGAGGCCGGATCAGCGTGCACAGCGCGCCCGGGCATGGCACAACGTTTATGATCGAGCTGCCGGGGAATATGGATCGGCTGCCCGCCGCGAGCTAAGGAGCTATTCGTGTCCCAGAAAGCGCATCTGCTTATCGTTGACGACGAAGCGAATACGCTGGCTTCGCTCTCGCGCGCCTTTCGTCTCGCCGGACACGAGGCCACGGTCTGCGACAACGCCGCCAAGGCCCTCGAACTGGCCCGCTCCCAGTCTTTCGACTTGATCATCTCGGACGTGGTCATGCCGGGTAAAGATGGCCTCTCCCTGCTTGAAGATTTGAAGGCGCAAGGTGTAAGCACACCGGTAGTCATGATGTCGGGACAAGCCCACATTGATATGGCGGTTCGAGCCACACGACTGGGCGCGCTCGACTTCCTGGAAAAACCCATCTCAACCGAAAAGCTGCTGCTCACGGTTGAGAACGCCCTCAAACTGCAGCGGCTTGAATCCGAGAACCGGCAACTCCGCCAACGTCTGGGGAAACACGAAATCGTGTGGATGGGCGAGACCATGAAGAACCTCATGGCGCAAATCGAACGCGTGGCCGCGAGCGAGACGCGGGTCTGCATTCTGGGAGAAACCGGGACTGGCAAAGAACTGGTCGCGCGCACACTGCACGAACGCAGCCCACGGGCGTCAGGCCCATTCGTCACATTGAACTGTGCCGCCGTCCCCGCGGAGCTGATCGAGTCAGAGCTGTTTGGTCACGAAAAAGGCTCCTTCACCGGAGCTGCCGGCCGCCATGTCGGAAAATTCGAGCAGGCGGAGCTGGGAACAATCTTTCTCGACGAAATCGGGGACATGCCTCTGGCCATGCAAGCCAAGCTGCTGCGCGTGCTGGAAGAAGGTGAAGTCGAGCGTATTGGCGGCGACAAGCCAACCAAGGTAGATGTACGAGTAGTCGTGGCTACACATCGCAATCTGGAGTCCCTGGTACGCGAGGGCAAGTTCCGGCAGGATCTCTTTCACCGGGTTTATGTTTTCCCCATCCTGCTGCCGCCGCTGCGGGAACGCAAAGAAGATGTCCCCATACTGGTGCAGCACTTCGCGGAACAGGTCTGCGCGCAGAACAATTGGAAACCGCTTCCCTTCACTCGGGAGGCGATCGAGGAATTGAAAGGGAATTCCTGGCCCGGCAACGTGCGCGAGTTGCGCAACGTGGTGGAACGGCTGATCCTGCTGGCGACTGGCCCGGAAGTCACTGTGGACACTGTCGATCAGGCGTTGCCCCACACGCTCACAACATCACCGTCGTTAGCCGGCTCGGGTACACTAGCCGAACGAGCGCAGGCTTTTGAGCGCGAAGTCATCCTGGCCGAACTGAAGCGCCATCAGTTTCACGTGACCAATGCCGCGAAGGCGCTAGGCCTGGAACGCAGCCATCTCTACAAGAAAGCCGAGCAGCTGGGGATCGACCTGCGATCTTTGCGGCACGAATCCAGTGATGGGGGCGGCGCGACGTGAAAATACAGGAAAGACTGTATTGGTTCCTGTTGCTACAGTGCATAAGTTCGCCCAGGGATACCCTGACGCCGGTAGGAATTACATGGCACCAGGTTTTCCACAGGCGCTAAAACATTGGAATTGGTGGAACTTCCTAGTTTGGCAACTACGATGCTTACATTCGGCAGTTAAGGGCATGTCATTTTGCGACGTTGCGGAAACGCGATCGGTACGCTGAATCAGAAAATCATCCCCCAGGAGGTAGCTGATGGCCGCGTTCCGAATATTCATAGCCGATGATCACGAGGTAGTGCGCAAGGGCCTGTGTGCGTTGTTGCAGGCCGAGCAGGGCTGGGAAGTTTGTGGCGAAGCCGCGGACGGGCGCGAGGCCACAGAAAAAATCCGCGAGCTGAAACCTGACGTGAGCATTCTGGACATCGGTATGCCCGGTCTCAACGGGCTGGAAGCGACTCGGCAAATTCTCAAGGACGATCCCCGGGCCAAGGTGCTGGTCTTAACTTTTCATGATTCGGATCAGGTAGTGCGCGACGTCCTGAACGCCGGCGCTCGCGGTTTCCTTCTCAAGTCCGACGCAGCTCGCGATCTTGTAGTGGCGATTGAAGCCCTGCGGCGGGACAAGACTTTTTTCACGTCCAAGGTCGCAGCCATGGTGCTCGAGGGATATTTGAAAGGTGGAACCAAGGCAGCTGCAGTAGCGGTGGGACGCGACCGACTCACGCCCCGCGAGCGCGAGGTCGTGCAGTTACTGGCCGAAGGGAAGAGCACGAAAGAGGTCGCGGTCGCGCTGGGACTGAGTGTGAAGACCGCCGAGACTCACCGCTCGAATATCATGCGCAAGCTCCAGTTGCACTCGGTCAGCGACCTGGTGCTTTACGCCGTACGGAACAATATTGTTCACGTAGTTCAATCCACAATCGATTAGCGGACGACGGGCCACTGGGGGACAGCCGCCCTCGGCTGTGGTCCGGGCGAGCCAGCCTCGCCAAACGGTTTACCGGCCTCATACCGAACTCCAATCTTTTGCAGCTCTTTGCAGCGGGGCCTGGCTCCGCTGGACAGCCGAAGGCGGCTCTCCCCACGTGTCCGGTGGTAACGCCACTTCACTTGCACGCCGATGAGTGAGAGTTCCAGGGCCTTTCGTCAGGCGGTACAGCGGTTTTTAGAAACGCCTACAGCTTGCACCTGATAGACCGTGGCGGCTGCTGCCCCTACTCTGGCTCTGGTCATACCAATATGCTGCGTGGGTCAATAGCCCGGGAAGGAAGAATGTTCATGAACCAGCACTCTGTTAGTAAGGACGCCGCGGTCAGCGAGGATTCAAACCACACCCGTCGTACCTGCTCGGACATTGAACTGGTAAAGCGCGCACAACGGGGCGAATCGGAAGCGTTCTCCGATCTGTTTCATGCGCACAAGGCGAGGATCTACTCCATCTGTCTGCGCATGACGAACAACACGGCGCAGGCCGAGGACCTCACCCAGGATGCATTTCTCCAAGTGTTCCGGAAACTATCCACCTTCAAAGGGAACTCGGCGTTGTCCACATGGCTCTATCGCATCGCGGTGAACACGGTGCTGATGCATTTCCGGAAGAAAGCTTTGAAGCAGGTCTCTTTGGACGAGCCTTCCAGCCATGATGCGACTATGGTGCGCCGGGAATATGGCAGCCGCGATTGCCGCCTGAGCGGAGCGGTCGACCGAATCACGCTGGCGCGGGCCATCAAAGACCTGCCGACCGGCTACCGGACGATTTTCCTGCTGCATGAAGTCGAAGGCTACGAGCACCAGGAGATTGCGAAAATATTGGATTGCTCGGTGGGGAATTCCAAGTCGCAACTGCACAAAGCGAAGCTACGCATCCGTGAATTCCTGGCAGAACCTGGCGAGAGCCCGGTCACGGTCCAGGTACAGGATGCCTCTGAGCTGAGGCCCGCGTCCGCGCGCAAGACCTCACGGACAACGCTTGCCTTCGCTGAAACAGCATCCGCCCTAAACTAATTGGTTTGAATGTGGGCGCGAGCGTCCACGCTCGTGCGGAGGCGTTCAAGGCGCTGCTGCACGAGCGGGACGCTCGGGCCTCCATTTTCTAGCGTTGGCCCCATTTCAGTTTGGTGCGAAGCACGTCGAAGAATGTCCCTTGCGTATGCAGCAACGTGACCTGATGCTGCGACTTGCGGCAAAGTACACGGTCGCCATCCAACATGGGCATGCCGATCTGGCCGTCCACGCTGAGGTAGGCTTCATCCTCTCCGGTCTTGACCACGATCTCGATTTCAGAACTGTCCCGAACCACCAGCGGACGATGTGTAAGCGAGTGCGCCGAAACCGGCGTGACCACAAAAGCATCGACGGAAGGCATCAGGATCGGGCCGCCCGCGGCCAACGAGTAGGCTGTCGAGCCGGTGGCCGTGGACACGATCAAGCTGTCCGCCTGGTAGCTGGAGACGAAGACTCGGTCAATGTAAACGTCGCAATGATTCAGGCGCGCAATAGTGCCCTTACCGACAACCACATCGTTGAGCGCGTCATAGCTTCCGACGCAGGCATCTTTTCGATACACCTCGCAATGCACCATGGAACGCGTGTCCAGGTTGCAACAACTCTGCTCAATGCTATGCAGCGTGGCGTACAGATTTTCCAGGGGGACTTCCGTGAGGAATCCGAGCGACCCCAGGTTAATGCCGAGGACGGGGATTCCAGCCCTCGAGACCGCCCGGGCTGCCGACAGCAACGTACCGTCTCCGCCCAGCACCACCACAAAGTTCAGCGGGTGGGAAGCCATTTCGTCTCGCGCCAGGACTTCCACGCCCGGAGCGTAGGGCGCCGTCTCCGGATCGACTACGACCTGGTAGTGATGCTCGCGAAACCATGCCAGCAAGGGAGGGACGACATCTGCCAGTTCAGTTTTGCCGGGCTTGGACATAATGCCGGCGAACTTGTGAGTCACAGTCTCATTGGCCATGATGAAAGTCGAATTGTACAGAAAATCAGTGAAAAAGCTTTACCGCAAAAGGTCGCAAAGAAATACCGCAAAGAACGCAAAGAAATTCCAATCAAGGACAGGCAATCGTCATCAGAATCGGCCATACAACAGAAACTCGCGATTCCCTTCGCCACCTAATATTGGAGAATCGATCACATCGGTCTGAATACATCCCATGATCAGCAATGCCTGACGAACTTTTTCAACTGCGGCCTTCTGCACCGTGGAATCGCGCACGATGCCGCCCTTCCCTACCTGCTCCCGGCCGGCTTCGAACTGCGGCTTTACCAACACGACGATTTGCCGGCCTCGCCGCTCATCCGGCTGAGTGAAAGCGGCCGCGATCACCGCCGGCAGAACCAAAGTCGCGGAAATGAAAGAAACGTCCATCACCACAAGATCCACAGCTTCGCCGACCTGTTCCGCAATCAGGTAGCGTGCATTGGTCTTCTCCAGCAAGCGGACGCGTGCGTCCTGACGGAGACGGAAATCAATCTGCCCGTGGCCGGTATCGACGGCAATGACCCGGGCGGCACAGTGCTGCAACAGACAATCGGTAAATCCTCCGGTTGAGGTTCCCACATCGAGACAAACTTTGCCCATGACATCAAGCTGCCAGTGCTTGAGAGCTGCCTCGAGCTTGAGACCGCCACGGCTGACGTATTTGAGATCTTCGCCCAGCAGGCGAATGTCGGCCGAGCCTTCCACTCCTGCTCCTGCCTTCTCGACTTTTTGTCCGTTGACCAACACTTTGCCGGCGAGGATCAGCGCCTGGGCGCGCTCCCGCGAGGTGGTCACGCCGCGCTCCAGCAGTAGTTTGTCGAGGCGCACTTTCAAAACTAGCTCCGCGAGTAGTGCACAATGTAGAAAGCACTCTTCTTAAAGAACTTATCAGTATTGTTGACCGCTTTCCCACAGAATTTTCCACAGGGATGTTGAAAAGTTCGAAGAGTCCCGATTTCTCAGGAAAGGGATTACCGTGGGATTCAGCGCCCCGGAGGGGTGCCTCGGATCGGGACAACCAATAGGATTGGTTAAGGGGAAGGAAATTGGCGCCGCGGACTCAGGTCGCCTCTGCGTATTCGCTCACTCGCTCAAGCCACGATGTTGGAAATCTAAAGTCCAGAACCCAAAGTCGCTACCCCGCCACTTCTTCCAAGAGTTTCTGGTCAATGTCGAAATTGGAGTGGACGTTCTGCACGTCGTCGTGCTCTTCGAGAGCTTCCATCAACCGGATCATCTGGGTCGCGGCTGCGCCTTCGAGTTTGATGTAGTTTTGCGGAATCATCGACACGCTGGAGGAGGCCGGCTCAATTCCAGCTTTCTTCACCGCCTCGAGAACGGCTTCATAGGCGGACGGCTCGGAAAGCACTTCCCAGTTGTCGCCGTCATCGCGCAGATCCTCGGCACCTGCTTCGAGGACAATGCCCATCAAATCGTCTTCCTTAGCCGCCGCCTTGGGAACGACGATGTCACCCTTCTTGTGAAACATCCACGACACCGCGCCCGCTTCCGCCATATTGCCGCCGTTTTTGCCAAAGGCGTGGCGAATTTCGCTCACCGTGCGATTGCGATTGTCGGTGTTGATATCGAGCAGAACGGCCACGCCACCCGGGCCATAGCCTTCGAGCGAAAACTCTTCATAGGTCGCGCCCGGAAGTTCGCCCGTGCCGCGCTGGATGGCCCGCTTGATATTGTCAGCAGGCATGTTCTCGGCCTTGGCCGCCACGATGGCCCCACGCAGGCGCGGGTTGGTGTCGGGATCTCCGCCATTCTTGGCGGCAATCGAAATTTCCTTGATCAGGCGGGTAAAAATTTTCCCTCGCTTGGCGTCCAGGGCGCCCTTTTTGTGCTTGATTGTGGCCCATTTTGAATGGCCGGACATGGAAATACCTCGTGTTTAATAGTTTTTAATGGCGCGGAACTGGCCCGTCGAGGAGATCAACGGATTGCCTCAAATGAATGCCGCCGAACAAAAAATTATAGCATGGGGCTCTACAAGATGGGACTCTGCATGCGGGCCTGTCGAGCTTTGTACGCATACACTACCGCCAGCAACGGCGGGGCCAGCAACACACCCCAGAACGGAATTACGATCCCCAAAACGATCGGCGCCAGAATCGACGCCCACACCGGCACTTTGGCCGTGCGCTTCATGATGTAGGGCTGCAGCAGAAAACCGTCCACGATGGCAATCCCTGCATACAGCATCAGAACATAAAGGGGATGTTCCCAGTCACCCCACTTGAACATGGCGGTAAGAGCGGGGCCAATGACACCGAGTACGGCACCGATCTGCGGCACGAACTGGAAGAGCGCCCCCAGTACCGCCCACAGCGGAGCCGCCGGTACGCGGATAATGAGAAGCCCGATCAGCCACAGCAGGCCGACGGCCAACGAGTCCTGAAGCTGCGCGATAAACCAGTTCTTCAGGGCTCCGCCGGTGATGCGAAAGTGTTCTCCGAAATCCACGACTATTGAGATGCTCCCGCCGGAATGATGATAGCCCGGCATGGGGGCCGTGGCCAATTTAGCTCCCCGCGTCAACCTTGTGATGTGGTATTCGTCCATACACTTAGCACGGAATATGCGGTGACAACTCATTTGAATGATCGCCCTCACCCGGAGTCATCCTGAGGGACCTTAGTCCCGAAGGATCTAGCGCGCAGCGGCACAAACGCTGGGCTCGCCACTTGTGCGATTCGCGCGAGATGCTTCGCAAGCTCAGCATGACGCCCTGGAGAGGAAACCGAGAGAGAAGGCGTGTGGACACCGTTCTGACGACAGCCTTGAGTTCGTCCGCGACTGAAAAGGCCGAAGCGATCTCGGCGGACCGATTTGACGAGATCATGCGCCAGCACCAGCGGCGCGTGTACCGGGTGATCTACCTCTTGGTGAGGGACGCCGACACCGCCGACACCCTCACCCAGGAATGCTTCCTCCGGGCCTACCAGAAACGCGCCAGTTTCCGGGGCGAATGCCGGATTGAGACCTGGATCCTGCGCATCGCCGTTAACCTGGCGCGTGACCACGGCAAGAGCCGCCGGACGTCGTTCTGGAAGAGGCTGGTTGGTCTGGATGATGGCGAAGCCAGTGGCGCGGAGCCCCGGCAGTTTCCTGCGCCGGGGCCTTCGGCGGAACGAGCGTTATTGGCTCGAGAAGAGTTACAGGCCGTGTGGAACGCCCTGTCGTCACTTTCGCCGCAGCAGCGTGCCATTTTCTTCCTGCGCTACGAGGAGGAAATGCCGCTGGCGCAGATCGCCGATCTTGTGCAAGTGAAAGTCGGTTCCGTGAAAACGCAACTGGCGCGCGCTACCGGGAAATTGCGGGAGATGAAGGAGAAACAATGGAAATAATTCGACATCTGAGCAACGAGGAATTGACCGATCTGACGATTGAGAGCGACCAGAGGTCGCTGCGGCCTACGCTCGAGACCCTGCCCGATTGGGCCCGGGCTTCGACCGAGCGGCCTGAAAAATTCTGGCAGGAACAGCGAAGCATTGTCTGGTCGCGTATTTCTTCTTCTGAGAACGTAGCTGCGACTCGGTTGGTTCGCCGCTCACCGCTGCTGGCATGGTCGGCTGTGACAGCCCTTGTCCTGCTGGCCGGACTAATGCTGGATCGTGGCTCTATTGCTCCACCCCATAAAACTCAGGTGGACCCCGACCATGAGCTGTTGCTTGCGGTAGAGCGCGCTGTTCACAACGACGGACCGGCCGCGTTGGAGCCGGCCGCACTCCTGGCCGAGGAAATGGTTCAGGACATTTCTGCACGTCCCCCGATTCGCAAAAAGGAGCCTACTCATGAAAACTAGATATTCAAGTGTACTGGCGATACTTCTCTTTCCGCTGTCCATCCTGGCACAAAGCCGCTCGGTCTCTACCTCGGGGACAATGTCTGGGACAGTGGCGGGTATCGCGGGTCCAGAAACCAGAACAACTATCGTGTACCGCGGTGAGCTGGGAAAATGGTGGCAGAACTCGGACATCGCCAAGAAGCTCCAGCTCAGCGACGGCCAGATCGCACAACTTGACCAGACCTTCTACGACCACAAGTTAAAGCTGATTGACTACGGCGCGGATATGGAGAAGCAGGACCTGAAATTGCAGGCGCTACTCGATGCCGATGTACCCAACGAAGGACAGGTTGAGGCGCAGGTGGATCAGGTGCTGGCGGCTCGAGGCAAGCTGGAACGTGAATTTACGTTCATGAATCTGGATTTGCGCAAAGTGCTCTCGCTCGACCAGTGGCGGCAGCTGAAAGCGGTTCGCGGAACGACGGGGGGCGGTGGTGACAGGGTCTTCTTCCGGAAAGTTCTCCCTCCCGGCGCAGCGCCCTCGCCTATGCAATTGCAGCCGGGAGCGGGTCCGGCGCTTTCTCTTCCTCCTCTTCCCCCTCCACCTCCGGACGAGATGTACTGAAAGACTTCCACCTTCTCTGAATGCCGCCCGTGTAATGCTTCTCGGCAATACGGGCGGCGTTTTCTTCGTGTTAGACTTTCAGGGAAGCCTCACGTCCGAGGAAACCAAGATGAAATTCGGCGTCATCATTTTCCCAGGATCCAACTGCGACCATGATGCGTATTGGACCATCCAGAATGTGGCCAAACAGCCGGTCACGTTCCTGTGGCACGAATCCCACGATCTGGAGAATTGCGATGCCATCATCGTGCCCGGCGGATTCGCTTACGGCGACTATCTGCGTACGGGAGCCATTGCCAAATTCTCCCCCGTGATGGAATCGGTGCGGACCTTCGCGGCCGGAGGCGGATTGGTCCTCGGCATTTGCAACGGCTTCCAGATATTGTGCGAGTCTGGCCTTCTGCCGGGGGCGTTGATGCGCAATACGGGGTTGAAATATGTCTGCAAACCCGTCCAGGTACGAGTGGAGAACGCGGAAACCCCTTTCACCAACGCTTGCCACAATGGCGAAATCCTGACCATCCCCATCGGACACATGGAAGGCAACTATTTCTGCGACCAAGCAACTTTCGCCGAGTTGCAGCGCAACCAACAGATTGTGTTTCGTTATTGCTCTCCGGCGGGCGAGATTACGCCTGAGGCCAATCCCAACGGATCTCTGGATAACATCGCTGGAATCTGCAGTCCGGGCCGGAATGTGCTGGGGATGATGCCTCATCCGGAGCGTTCCAGCGAGGCAGAACTCGGGGGCACCGAGGGATTCAAGATCTTCGAGTCCATGGTCGGAGCCATGGCGATAAAATAAACGTCCTGCATGTCTTTTTGGGGGTTTTGCCTGCATCCAATCCATCGGGGAGTTCGTGCGGCGCGGAAGGTGTGCGTCTATCTGTGTTTTTCTATCTAGGAGACTCCAGAAATATCTCATGAAAGCCTTCCCGGCTGTGGCTCCGCCTCTGGTTCAGCTCAAGCATCATCTCCTACTGGAGAGAATTCCAGGGACGGCGGCCGCCCTTCTTCTGCTCCTGCTGACGATCGGTACCGCTAGACCCTCCACGGCACAGGAGATGCCGAGGGTGCAGCTGTTCGGGGGTTATTCATACGCCCGGTACGACACGCCGTCATTTGGCTTCTCCAGCCCGACCGGCCTGAACGGGTACACTTTTTCGCCCGCCTACAACGTGATCCGGGGATTCGGGGTTGTGGCGGAACTGAGCGGACAATACACGACGAACAGGAACCTGCGCGATGTCGCGGCTGGACCGCAGTTTCTCTACTCTCGAGGAAAGATGATGTTCTTCGCGCACGTGCTCTTCGGCGAGGCCCGCTCCTTGGTACAGGCGGGGGGCCCGCAGGAAGACTCGTCCCGAGTCACCACCCTGGGCGGAGGCCTGGACTATAGTATTTCTCCCCGCTTTGCTGTGCGCGCAGTTCAGGTGGATTACCTGCGCACCAATTTGTTTAATACGAAGCAGGACAATCTTCGGTTTTCGACCGGCCTGGTTTATCGCTGGGGCACAATCAAGAAGCCGCACCGGACGCTCGCGCCAAATCCCTAGCGGCCGCAATTGTGTAAGTGTGCCGGGTAAAAATTCGGAAGGGACTGGATGATACTGATCAAACGGACGGGCCTAATGATCGCCGTTGCTGGCCTGGCCTGGTTAGCGGGCTGTGGTGGTAGTAGTAGCAGCAGCAGCGGAACTACCCCTTCCGCCGGTGGCAACGCTTACGTGGTCGTACCTGAAGCCAATGCTGTCGCTTCGTACCGGGTAAGCAGCGGTTCGGGCGACCTCAAGGCTGTGCTGGGTTCACCCTTCAGCGGCGGGACTTCGCCGATCTCAATTGCCGTCCATCCTTCCGGCAAATTTGTTTATACCGCCAACCAGGGCGGAGGCGACATTTCGTTGTACACGGTCAACAATAGTACGGGAGAGCTGACGGAAGTCCTGCCGCGCACGCCTGCGGGATTGAATCCCACGGCGTTGGCCTTGAGTTCGGGTGGTGATCTACTGTTCGTGGCCAATCAAACCTCGAACAGCATTTCCGTCTACACCGTCAGTTCGAGCAATGGCGCTTTGACGGCAGCGGCAGGATCGCCGTTTCCCACCGGTTCGCGCCCGGTAGCGCTGGTTTTGTCTCCTTCCGGAAAATTCCTGTACGTCGCGAGTTCGAACATGCCCCAGGTGTTTGGCTACTCCGTAACTTCGGGAACGGGCAGTTTGCAGGCGATTGCGGGATCGCCGTTTCCGGTGGGCAATGGACCGAGTTCGCTGGCGATCACTCCTTCGGAACACTTTCTCTACGTAACCAACTTCGTCGATAACACTGTGTCGGGGCTGAACATCAACTCCACCAGTGGCGCTCTGACCGAAGCGCTGGATTCTCCATTCCTGGCCGGCACAGGTCCGATCGCGGTCACGGTCGGCCCCCAGGGAAAATTTCTGTATGTGACCAACATAAGCTCGAATAACGTCTCGGCCTACACAATTGACGCGAGCACCGGCGCGACCACCGCGCTCACATCGCCTTTCGCGGCAGGGACCAGGCCGGTGTCGGCGACGGTCGATCCCGCGGGCGCGTTTCTCTACGTTTGCAATCAGTCTTCGAAAAACATCACCAAGTTCCAGATCAACCAGGACACTGGGGGACTTCCCAGCAATACAATCGCCGCAACCACGAACCTGGCTCCGCAGGCCGTGGTATTCGCGAAGTGAGTGGGTGTAATGTGTGTGGCTGTGTGGCGCGGGCGCCCTCGCCCGTATGTTTAGCCCCACAAATGCCGTAGTGGCAGCATTTTCCGCCTGGGATAAGTACAACACCAAATTAAAAGGCCGCGGCCCGAGGGCGCCCGCGCCACATGGTTCCCTCTTGATTCGATTTGGCATTCTCGGGTTCGGATTGCACGCGGTGAAGCGCCTGATGCCGGGTTTCGCGCTGGCGCAGAACTGCCGCGTCACCGCCCTGTCGCGACGTACCCTGGAAAAAGCGCAAGAGTCGGCGCGGCAGTACAACATCCCACTTGCATTTGATTCGGCGGAGGACATGTGCCGGTCGCCGCAAGTGGATGCCGTGCTGGTTACCACTCCCAACGCCTGTCATCTGGCCGATGTGCTGCTGGCTCTCCGGTGTGGCAAGCCGGTTTTGTGCGAAAAACCGATGGGTGTGCACGCGAGCGAGTGCCGCAAGATGGTCGAGGCGGCGCGCAGCGCAAACTTGTTACTGGGCGTCGCCCAGGTTTTCCGCTTCGAAGAGAGCACCGCCGGCTTTCGGGAACGCGTGGCCGCGGGAGAGATCGGCAAGATTGTCTTTGCTCGCTCCGAATTCTCCTTCCCCGGCGGGACGGGCAACGCACGCAGCTGGCTGCATGATTCCGCCGTGGCCGGCGGCGGACCGATCGCCGATGTTGGCGTTCACTGCGTGGACGCCCTGCGCTACATCCTGCAGGATGAAGTTGTGCGAGTGAGCGCTCAGGGTCAGCAAGGCGCAGGCTCCGTGGAGTCAGCCGCCGTGCTGACCTTGGAGTTTAGCCGCAGCACTCTTGCCACGGTCGCGGTTTCCTTCCGCGCCGAATACCGCACGCCTCTCGAACTGGTGGGGGAGACCGGGTCCCTGCGGGCCGAGGACGCGTTGAACGTCGAACGTCCAATCAGGCTGCAGCTGCGCCGCGCTGGCTCCATAGTTGAGACCGATGAGGTCTCCAACCGTCTGGCCTATGCCAAACAGGTGGACGCTTTCGCGGCTGCAGTCGAGGGCAAAGCGAAGTTTCCCGTGCCCGGCGAAGAAGGCTGGCAAAACCAGGAAATTCTGGACGCAGCCTATCGAAGTATAAAGAGTGGCAAAGCCGAAGACGTGGCCCAGGTAGGGTAGAACCGGCGACGAATACTTATGGCGCTTTCGACTGCGCCGGCTGCGAAGGAACCCCCTTCGCCTGCACGATCGCCCAGTGCCACTCCTGGTCCCCGCCCAGCGTCGTACCCAGGGTCTCGTGAAAGACCGTTGTACTGGAGGGCGCGGCCGATCCCTTCAGGTGGTAAAGAACGGTTGAATCGGGTTGTTTTTCTGAAAGCAAAGTGGTCGTTTCCGCCGCTGGTATCAGACGCGCTGAACCTCGCCGGGTGGTGGTCGCCTCTGAGCTGCGCACAATGGTCACACCCACTGTGATTTCCCTGATGTTCCAGGTGGTGCCGTTGTGCACCGAAACTTGTAGCGTATCTCCGCTGATGGTCGCCGGGCCGTCGAGTTTTGCCATTTCGCCCTCCGGCAGATCCCGTGGCGCATATGGGTCTGACAGCAAGGAAGTGGCCGAGCCGCTGAAGGAGAGATCGCAGGTTACGTCCGGAGAAGAGACCTGAAACTTCTTCCCCGAGCCGTCAATACCGAACAACAGCTTCCCCTCGAGCTTGCGGGTCTGCACTTCATCCATGACTTGACGAAGGTTGTCGTTGTCGATGACTGCATGCTCGAGCGCCGCCTTGCCTTTGCGATACTGGCGTGCCAGGTCGCCTAAGGAGGGCTCCGAGTTATCCGACTGCGCCAGTCCCCACACCGGGATGAATACTCCCAGCAGAGCGAGGACAATCGGCAGGAATAATTTGCGAGTCATGAAATCGTCACGGAGCAGTTCCCTTGTGATTGTGCCGTAAGCCGCGCAGCTCTGCTGGTTCTCGCTGCGGCCCGCATTCAATTGATAACTATTGGGGAAACCGATCCTGAAGAAATTGTACTCAGGAGGCGAAGCGGAAAATACCAGGCGGGTACGAACGTTAGTCGTAGAACCTCGGAGCGCTGGCAGATTTCGCTCCAAGAGCAAGGCGAACAAGACCGGGCGTGCGGGTCACGAAGGGCACGCAACGGGGCGCCGCACGCCCGCGGTTACACGCTCTTACAGCAGGCCAGAGGAACGGAAGCGTGTAACCGGATCCATAACCGGAACAGGCTGCCGCTGAAAGATCCAGCGGGCCACCGCATAGCCCAGGGCCGCATAGCAAACATAGACTAGCTTCATGGCTCACCCCAAATGGTTAGATGCTGCTCTCTCGCCGTTGGGGGAGTGCGACAAGCCGCACCATACGAGGACAAATTAACAAGCAGGCACCAGTAGGTCAATGAACCACTGGTGCCATGCCTATGGCACAAAAGTAACACGGAGTAACCGAAGGCGCTGTTCGAAACACCAGGTCGTTTCTGCACTTGCGGGTACGCACCGGACCCTTTGCGGTCTTAGCGGTGCCTTTGCGTCCTTTGCAGTTAAGTATTTGATTTTGCTGCAAATCGGCACAAAACAGTTAACCGCAAGAGACGCAAAGAAACCCGGAACAAGTCAACTGCGGACTGTCTACACCTGAAGAACGTCGCCTTCGCGGGCGACCAGTTCGTAGAGAACCGGGTTTACAAAGAAGCCGATGAAGAGCCGGGAGATCAGTCCGGCCACGATGACGATAGCGAAGGGCTTCTGGGTATCCGAGCCGATGCCGGTGGAAAGAGCCGCCGGCAAGAGGCCGAGGCATGCCACCAGGGCGGTCATCATGATCGGACGAAGGCGAAGGAGCGAAGCGGTGCGAGTCGCGGTCGCAATATCCATTCCCTCCTGCCTGAGCTTGTTAATGTAGGAAACCAGAATGACGGCCGTCTCGACCGAGACGCCCAACAGCGCCAGCAACCCCAAGACCGAAGACACGCTGAACGGGGTATGCGTGAGCTTCAGCGCTATCAGGGCGCCCACCGGTTCGGTCATGATCACGCCCAACGCAATCGTCGCCGGAAACTTGAAGTTCCCGTAAAGGGCGAACAGAATCATGAAAATCAGCACCAGGGCGAGGGGAACAATAAAATACATCTGCGATTTCGCTTCGAGAAACTGGCTGTATTCGCCTCCCCAAATCATCCAGTAACCCTGCGGCAGTGTCACGGCCTTGCTTACGGCGGCTTGACCGTCGCGGACCGCCCGCTCCAGGTCGCGGCCTTCGATACTGTACTGCACGCCGATGTAGCGGGAGTTATCCTCCCGATAAATGAATGACGCGCCGTTGCCCTGACTGATCGTGGCTAACTGGCTCAGCGGAATCTGCTGTCCGTCGGGGGTTCCCACCAATAGATTACCGATGTCGTGAGCGTTGCTGCGAAACTGCGGCTGCATGCGAACGACCAGGTCGAAAAGCTTTTCGCCCTGGATCACCTGGGTTACCGCCTGGCCGCCAACCGCAGCCGAGATCACAGCTTCCACATCAGCGACGTTGATCCCGTAGCGCGCGATCTTGTCGCGATCCACGTCGAGCAGGAGGCTGGGCTGGCCCAGTTCGCGCACCACCGTCAATTCTTTGAAGCCGGGGATTCCGGTCAACACATTCTTCATCTGCACCGCTCTGTCCTGCAGCACACTGAGGTCGGGCCCGTAAATCTTGACGGCAAGAGAACTCTTCAAGCCGGTCAGGGCTTCGTCCACCGCGTCTTCCGCCGGTTGGGTGAAGTTAAAGATGATTCCAGGAAAGGCGCTGAACTTCTTGTTGAGCGATTCGATCAGCTCTTCTTTGGAGCTGACCTCACCGCTCCAGGTTGAGTCTTTGTACGGCTTCAATCCGACATAGAACTCGCAATTGAAAAAGCCGGTCGGGTCGGTGCCGTCGTCCGGTCGTCCCAACTCAGAGCCCACCACAGTGACCTGCGGGTAAGACATCAAGATGGCGCGCAGTTGGGGAGCGATCTTGCTGGCCTCTTCGAAGGAGATGGTGTACGGCATGGTCGCCCGCACCCAGAGCGCGCCTTCATCCAGGTGAGGCATGAATTCTCCACCGATGAAGGGGACCAGCAACAGTGATGCCCCGAATATCAGGGTGGCGATCGCCAAGGTTGTCTTGGGGCGGGCCAGCGACCAATCCAATTGGGTCGCGTACTTGTTCTTCATCCACTCAAAAGCTCGGTTCGGCTTCTCGCGAATACCCTTCCTGAACCAATAGGAGGCCAGCACCGGGACCAGCGTGAGGGTCAGGATCAAGGCGCCAACCAGCGCGAACGACATGGTCTCAGCCATGGGATGAAACAGCTTTCCCGATGGCCCCGTCAGCGCGTAGATGGGCAGATAACCGGCGAGGATAACAGCAACGGAGTAGAAGATCGGGCGATCAACATCTTTCGCCGCTGCCAGGATCACTTCATTGAGGTTGTATTCTTGCCCCTCGCGCAAGGCCAGTTCACGATAGATGTTTTCGATCATGACCACGGCACCGTCAATCACAATGCCGAAATCGATGGCGCCGATCGAAAGCAGGTTCGCCGCCACATCGTGGGCGTGCAGCACGATGAAGGCGAACAGCAACGATAACGGAATGGTCAGCGCCACGATGACGGCGGCGCGAAAGCTCACCAGAAAGAAGATCAGGACGATCAGTACCAGCACCATGCCGCGAAGCAGGTTCGCTTCGACGGTGTCGGTGGTGAGTTTCACCAACTCGCTGCGATCATAGAAAGGTTGAACTCTGACGTCGGGCGGAAGGATTAACCGGTTCAGTTCTTCGGTCTTGGCCTCGACTCCTTTCAAGACCGTCTGCGTCTGCTCGCCGCGGCGCATGAGGATTACTCCCTCGACCGAATCGTCATTTTTCTGAAAGCCGAATTCACCGAGGCGGGGCGCGTGGCCGATGGTCACGTCGCCAATGTCGCGTACCCGGATGGGTACGCCTTTGTTGCTGCCGACAACGACGTTCCCGATGTCGTCCGTATTACGAACCAGGCCAATTCCGCGGACGTAGTAGAACTGACCTCCTTGAGAGTAGAAGCCGCCACCGGCGTTGGAGTTATTCGCAGCCAACGCTGTGGTGACCTGCGGAACCGTCAAGTGATATCCGTAGATGCGGGCGGGATCGAGCAAGACCTGGTATTGCATTTCCGTCCCGCCAAATCCGGAATCGTCAGCCACGCCAGGGACGGAGCGGTAGGCGCGCTCCACCACCCAATTCTCAATCGTCTTCAACTCCTGAGGAGTACGGTCGGGACTCACCAGCACGTAGCGGTAGACCAGGCCGCTGGGGCTGAACAACGGCGCCAGCGAGGGAACCACGCCTGTCGGCAGCGTGGCTTGCGCCAGCCGCTCAAAAACAATTTGCCGGGCCAGGTAGTCGTCGGTATTTTCCTCGAAGGTCAGGCGCAGGTCGGAGAGACCATACAGCGAGATGGACCGCATGGTGATCATGTGCGGCACGCCGTTCATCTCGAGTTCTAGCGGCAGCGTGACCAGGCGTTCCACTTCCTCGGCAGCGTGATCAGGCCATTGCGTAATGATTTCGACCTGCGGTGGCGAGAGGTCGGGATAGGCATCCACCGGCATGCGCTGGAACGACAGGATTCCGCCGACCGTGATGAAGCCAGTCAGCATGAGCACCAGGAACCGCTGGCGTAGCGCAGCTTGGACGATTCGGTGAATCATTTACTTGGTACAGCGTCCTCCATTTACCTTTAGCGCTGCAGAGAGTTGGCGAACTGCAAAAACAGGCTGCCATCGCCAATCACATGGTCGCCGGGTTGCAGTCCTGCTGTGATCTGCGTCTGCCCTTGCAAGCTTTCTCCGAGCGTGACCGAGCGTCTCCCAAACTGATTGGCAGACACCTCGGCATACACGAACGGCTCATTCTCGCTATCACGCAAGACTGCGGAATCCGGCACGGCGATGGCGTTCTGAATCTTGCCCGCCTGCACGGTTGCGGTCACGTACATATCTTTTTTCAGCTTCTCGCCGGGATTCAGGGTCTCAATACGCGCGGGCAAAGTGCGGGTACTGGGATCGAGGGATGCCGCGACGTACGAAATACGCCCGCGGAAGGAATCGGGATAAGCATCCGTCTGAATCGTGACCGTATCTCCGACTCGCACATAGGGCAAATCTTTTTGATAGGTATTCACCAACACCCATACCGTGGCGGTATCGGAAATGGTGAAGCACTGCGTATTGCCGGGTTGGAGAAGTTGCCCAGCGGCAACCAACTGTTCAACAACTTCCCCGCCAATAGGCGCTCGCACCGGCACCTCATACGACGCAGGCCCCTTGCCCAACGCATCGGGATCGGCAACCCCCATGACTTTGAGCGCGGCTTCGGCCGATGCCAGGTCGCCTCCGGCCTGCACTTCGGCGGATTCTGCCTGCTCCAAATCTTTCACGGCGATGGCGTGATGCTGGAACAAGTCCTGCGACCGGGCATAGGTCTTTTCCGCCAGGGAGTAGGCATCCTTGGCTTTCAGATAGTTGGTGCGCAGTTGGGAATAGTCGGGACTGGCGACGTACAGCATGGGCTGGCCCTGGCGTACTTTCTGACCCGGAACAACCACAACGCGGCTCACCGGACCGCTCACCTGCGTGATCACCGGTGTAGTACGAAAACCGTTGTAGGCCACCGCTCCGGTTAAGCGAAGCGTGCGAGTCAGGGTGGTGGTTTGGACCGTCACCACCTGCACATGCGACATCTGTTCCGGCCGGAGGGTGAAGAGTTCGGGATGGTTGGGATCCTTTGTGCTGTGGTTAGCGGCGGCATCCGATTTCGATCCCTCGCAACCGGCAAATGCCAGCATGACCGCCGGCAGTGCCAGCCAAAAGGCGGACCGTTGCCAGAAAGCCCTGCAGCCGCGAGCTTTGTGATTCCATATTTTCATGGCAGGTTCCTCGCTCCCACCGCTTGCTTCATCTGTTCGAGCGCCGTCATATAAGAAGCCAGAGCCTGGCGATAAGCCAGTTGGGCCGCCCGGTAGCTGCGCTCCGCGTCCAGGAAATCCAGCAGGCTGGCAGCGCCGGCTTTGTAGGCGTACTCGCTGATGTCGCGAGAGTCCTGTGCCTGTTTCAAATATTCAGAGGTGTAAAGCTGGACGATTTCTTCGTTGCTGCGCAGCGCCTCGTAGGCATTGGCTACATCGGACAGCACCGCATCACTGGCCGATAGCTGCGATTCCTGCGCCTGGGTGAGGGCATAGCGAGTCCGGGCGATCTCCCCCTGGTTGCGATTGAAAATAGGGAGATCGAAGCCGGCAAAGATCGAAGCCGAATTCTGCCCCGCGGTATGAGTGAAGTCGTAGGTGCCGTTCACGTCCACCTTGGAGTTGGCCTTGGCCAGCTGGATCTGGCTTTGGGCCGCGGTCACGCCGAGCAGCGCGGCCTGGAAGTCAGGGCGCTCGCGCAGGGCCTCGGCCTGCAAATCCTCCAGGCTCGTCTTGAGCGGCTGGTACGCCAAGTCTCCCATGACGTCGTAGTTTGCCGGCACGGCGTCATAGCCCAACAGATTTCTGAGTCCGACCAGCGCTTGGGCCCGTGCCAACCGGGACGAGGACACGTCGGTCTGAAACTGCAGCAGTTGAAGCTTGATCTTCAGGTAGTCGCCTTCGCTGATGGCGCCCGCCTTAAATTGAGCGCTGGCAATATCAACAGTGGTCTGAAAATCTTTCAGGTCCTGCTGCGCGAACTGAAGGGTTGATTCGGCCAACAGAACGCTGACGAATTGTTGTCCCACATTGAAAGCCAGCGTGCGCTCGGCGTCCGTGACCTGGGCGCGGGTGACTGCGGTCTGGTCACGAGCAGCTTGCAGGCGTCGCTGTCGTTTGTGTCCGCGTTCGAAAAGATACGAAATTCCAATGTCGAATTGCTGCGTCAGGTTTAAATCGTCAGCCGAAAAGTCGCCCGGAGTGAAAATCGGAATGAATTGCGAATCGGCCCCGAAGCTGGGGTTGGGACGCAAATTTGCTGTGATCTCCTGCGCCTGATTCTGAAGAATCAGGGTTCGCGTGGCCTTGATGGAATGATTGTGCGCCAGCGCCAGATCAATCGCCTGATCAAGACTGATGACCGTCGTATTTTGGCCGACGACCACATCAGTCAGCAATAGGACAAACGTCCCGGCGAGGATGAGATAGCTTTGTAAACGCATAGACTTCACATCACAGTGCGCCGACCCTGGCACGGCCCTATTTCTGACACTCAAAATATTCGAGCACCCCACCGAGCTCCGGCGTCCGTATACGACTCCTTAAATGGAAATGTGACCTACCAATAGAATGCAATAAATCGGGACGGGAATTAGGCCAGGTCGAGCGGAGGAGGGCGAATATAAAGCTTGAAAGAATAGAGGACAGGTTTGGTGCGCATTTGCAGGCCGCCGATGAACACGGTGCTGCCGGAAAGGGTAAAGAACGCAACCAGCAGAATGAGAGCGCTGATGGACGTAGCCATCAGGCAGGTAAGGCACACCGGGCTGCCGGACGAAGCCCGATCCAACTCCACCGCGGCTTGCGCATCAGGCACGCGAAGGCCGCAGAAATGCGCCGTCTGGACAGTTGTGGACAGCAGAACCGCGGCCAAACACACGACTGCGAGACAGCTCAACCCTTTCGGCGATCGGTATCGGATGTTCACTGTTCTCAATGCCACTGGGGACTTCGATGCGCCCACCCAACCGCTTAGTGGTTCCCAGCCTGACAGAATCTGGTCGATTCTAGCATCGAAAGGACGCCCGGACCCTACCCAATCAAGCGCGCTTGTTACCGAAGAGCGTCTTTTTGGCCGCTTCCAGTTCTTTTCGCCTCCGTGCATCCACCTTGGGATAAGAAAGGTTCAGCCCATCGAGCGCATCGACGATGACTGCGGCCACGGCCAGGCGGGTGAACCATTTGTTGTCCGCGGGGATGACCAACCAGGGTGCATGGGGCGTAGCAGTGTTCGCGATCATGTCTTCGTAGGCGTCCATGTAGTCATCCCAGTGTTCGCGCTCCTGGAGGTCGGCGCCAGAAAATTTCCAGTTCTTTTCCGGCTGCTGCAGGCGGTCCAGGAACCGTTTCTTCTGCTCTTTCTTTGACACATTAAGAAAGAACTTGCGGATCACCAGGCCGTTACGGGAAAGATAGCGTTCGAAGGAGCGAATATCTTCAAATCGTTCTTCCCAGATGTTCTTGGTGACCAGAGGCGCGGGCATTCTCTCGTTGGCCAGGACCTCCGGGTGAACTCGGACGATCAGCACCTCTTCATAGTAAGAGCGGTTGAAAATGCCAATCCGGCCCCGCTCGGGCAGGCATTTCATGGTGCGCCAGAGGTAGTCGTGGTCGAGTTCTTCCTCGGAGGGAGTCTTGAAGGAATAAACCTGGCAGCCTTGCGGATTCACCCCGGACATCACGTGCTTGATGACACCGTCTTTTCCCGCCGCATCCATGGCTTGAAAGATCAGAAGCAAACCCCAGCGGTCCTGGGCGAAGAGCTTGTCCTGTAACTCGGCCATGTGCGCGATACCCTTGGCGAGCAGCTCTTCGGCGCGTTCCTGGGAGTGGAGCTTGGCGGTGTCAGCGGGATCGTAGCTCTTTAGCCGGAATTTCTTGCCGTGGTCTACCCGGTAGGGCTTGGAAAACTTGCTGGCCCAACTCATTCGCGACCTCCAGGCTGGAAAGCCCATAGTCCATTTTGGTGGCGGACTCAGTTTGAACGATTCCCGCACCGGCGTCATTCTGAGGGATTTCAGTCCCGAAGGATCTGGCGCGGAGGCGGTACAACTCCTGCTAACTGGCGTATCCGCTTCACACAAGATGCTTCGCAAGCTCCGCATGACGCCAGTTAATAGCCGCGGTTTCCCAAACGAGGCACCACCACCGAATCTATCGCTTCACCAGCTTTTTCAAAGCTGCCACGTTCCTCCGATCATCTCCCGGCTCGTCAATTGGAGTTTCAGCAATGAAGGCGGCGTGCGCCAACCGCGGGTCGTTCAACAAGCGGCGGAATGGTTCCATGCCGATGCTTCCCTGGCCGATGTGCTGATGACGGTCAAGCTTCGATCCCCGCGCAGCTTTGGCATCATTGCAATGCCACACCGGGACATCCTCGAGGCCCACGGTTTCGTCCAGGTGTTTGAGTGTATCCTCCAGCCCCCGCGGACTCACCATGTCGTAGCCGGCGACGTGCGTGTGGCAGGTATCGATGCAGGCGCCAACCGGAACGAGGTGGCGCAGGTATTCCAGCACCTCTGCGACCTGCTCGAAACTGCCGCCCAGCGAGTATTCCGCTCCCGCCGTGTTTTCAATCAGGATGGTGAGGCCGGATTTGTCCAGGTCGAGTCCTTGGGCCGCAGCGGCAATGGCGGCGGCTGTCCGCATCAAGCCCTGTTCCCGATCAGATCCGCGAAATGATCCCGGATGCAATACCAGATACTCCGCGCACAAAGCTAAAGCTCGGTCGATCTCGCCGCGGAATGCCTCAACTGATTTCTTCAAGAACAGCTCGTTCACTCCCGCTAGGTTCACCAGGTAGTTGGTGTGGATGACCAGGGGTTTCAGATCGTAGCGATCGCGCAACCGCTTCATCTGCTCGCACTGCGGGCGGTCCAATTCATGCGGGGCCCACTGCCGCGGGCTGGAAGAAAATATCTGAAAGGCGTTACAACCCAGGCGGTAGGCTCTTTCGGCCGCCAGTTGCACGCCGCCTGCGCTGGAAGTGTGGATGCCGATACGCCGCGAAGTCAACCGGGGCGGGCGCTTTGGCGATGGCAGCTTGAGGACATCTTGTTCGTGGGGGAGGGACCCGGGCACTTGGTCAGTGTGCCACTTTCGAGTTCCTGTTTCCAGTTACACCTTCAGTTTCTAGTTTCCGGTTCCTAGTTTCTAGTCCTTCTTCCACCGGCGTCATCCTGAGCTTGCGAAGGATCCGGCGTGAAGCGGATCTGCAGTTTTGGCTGGCCTCTGGACGCCGCACGCCAGATCCTTCGGGACTGACGTCTCTCAGGATGACGCCTGTGCTGGGGCTGGTTCGCTCCGAACCGCAGCCGCGGCTGCTCTGTTTGCGGTGCCAAGGGGAACAACGATAAACTCAAGGCAGACGCGTTTCGAGGGAAATCCATGCTAGTCGTGATGAAGGCGCAGGCCACGGAAGAGCAGATAAGCGCCGTTTGCCAGAAGATCGAAGAATTGGGCTACCGGGCCCATTCCATGCCGGGCGCCCAGCGCACCGCCATCGGGATCACCGGGAACCGCGGGGAAGTCGAACCCGGCACACTGGACGAGATGCCGGGCGTGCAGGAACTCATCCGGGTCAGCAAGCCCTATAAGCTGGTAAGCCGCGACGTCAAACAGGAAAATACGGTCATCACCTTCGCCGGCACCGACGCCACCTTCGGCGGGCCGGGACTGGCCGTCATCGCCGGCCCCTGCGCCATCGAAAATCGCGAGCAGACCATGGCGGTGGCCGAGCAGGTGTTCCGCGCCGGCGCTCAATTCTTTCGCGGAGGCGCCTACAAGCCCCGTACCTCGCCCTATTCCTTCCAGGGTCTGGGCGAACAGGGCCTGCAGATCATGGCCGAAGTACGTGACAAATTTGGTATGAAGATTGTCACCGAGGCCATCGACAACGAATCCATGGACCTGGTCGAGAAGTACGCCGACGTGATCCAGATCGGCGCTCGCAACATGCAGAACTTCTCGTTGCTCAAACGGGCGGGACGGGCCCGTAAACCTGTGCTGCTTAAGCGTGGCATGTCCGCCACTCTGGAAGAATTCCTGATGGCGGCCGAGTACGTGATGAGTGAAGGCAACTACAAGGTGATCCTGTGCGAGCGCGGTGTGCGAACTTTCGCCGATCACACTCGCAACACTCTGGACCTAAGCATCGTGCCCGCAGTGCAAAGGCTTAGCCACCTCCCTATCGTCGTGGATCCCAGTCACGGTACGGGCAAACGAAACAAGGTCACGCCTTTGTCGCGGGCGGCAATCGCCGTGGGCGCGGATGGACTGATCGTTGAAGTTCACCATGAGCCCGACCGGGCCATGTCCGATGGCATCCAGTCCCTCTACCCCGAGCAGTTTGTCGAACTGATGAAGCAGGTGCGGCAGATCGCGCCGGTGGTGGGGAGGATGGTGCCGGCGATCGGAAACTATCCCCGATCGTCTGACGCCATGCCGGCGCACTCGGATGTTCGATCTGCCGTCAGCCCATTAGCTTGAGAAAATTTCTTCTCCTCGTTGTTGCGCTTCCGATTGTCGGTGGTCTGGGATGGTGGTATCTACAGGAGCGCCAGCTCCCTACCTACGGCCCCGCCTATCGCGAGTATGCCTACGTCACCAACGGCAAGAGCAATACCGTATCGGTGATTGACCTGCGTACCTTTCAACCCGCGCGGACGATTCGTGTCGGCAACGAACCGACCGGCGTCGCGGCGAATCCCAGGAAAAACGAGATCTATGTCGTCAACGCCCAGTCAAACAGCGTCAGCGTGATTGAGGCGGAACGCAATGAAGTGGTGGCAACCATCGGTGTACATGCCGGACCTTACTTCATCGATGTATCGGCAGACGGCAAACGGGCCTACGTAGCCAATTCAAAATCCTCTAATGTCTCCGTTCTGGATCTGGACAAGCGGCTGGTCCTCACCAACATCCGGGTGGGGGCTTCGCCCGGATTGGCGCGAGTTTCGCCTGACGCTTCAACGGTAGTGGTCAGCAATCGGGGCGATCATACGGTCTCCCTGATTGACACGACGCAACTCAAAGTGCGAAGTACGATTCCTGTTTGCCAGGAACCTGAAGACATCGCCGTCCTTCCCGATAGCAGCAAGGCCTTCGTGGCTTGCGGAGGCTCGGCCCAGGTGGCATCCATCGACCTGAAGACTGACAAGCTGCTGGC